>Ga0210059_1003585_pt1 | contig 24889 bp, 16 predicted proteins | sample Ectturendosymbi2_FD_188042 | JGI IMG/M metagenome (GOLD analysis project Ga0210059, IMG submission 188042) | Ecteinascidia turbinata endosymbiont from Florida, USA - Sample 2 (SPAdes) (version 2) | ecosystem: Host-associated > Tunicates > Ascidians > Unclassified | place: Key West, Florida...
CAACGAAATCCGAGTGTCTATTTTACTGGGGATTAAGGTCACAGTGCGTTTTTTTTTAGTTGCCGCTTACTCATTCAAATCGAGTCGGTCTGTGGAATGCCGAGTGTTGACAAGTCCACCAACACCAGCACGTGTTTGCGGGGAAAAGTCTTTGTGCAAAAACATTGAAATCATGTGTCGGCAGTGGCGATTCCAGCACTCGAGATCAACCCGAGCCTTCGACTACGCTTTATATTGTAGAACGCGAGCTTGCATGCTTTGCATGTGTGTGCTGCCACCCACTTCACTGATTAAAGTTGTTAACTCTGGCTCTTTCCATTGGGCATCGTCACTGTTCATATATTTTCGTTTCATGTTGGCTTTCCGCGTGCAATTTGCAGGTGACATGAATCAAAAAATATCGTTCGCAACAACGGCTCTCTCTAATACGTTCGCTCGCTCTTTACTCGGGTTCATCCATTGGTGCCCCTCTACAATTAAGTATTTTTTCAATTTAATTCATATCAGATTGAATGTATTTTTTAAGCCATGGGTTTGCATAGAACATTGGATTTGAATTCCAATCCAATAGACAGTACCTATTCCAGAATAATTTCAAACGAACGATAAACTGTCTGGTAACTCGGGCTAATATGAATGAGCCTAAGACATGGAGGATTCACTGGTGTTATCATTGTTCTGTGACGTGCGTTACGTAACAATGGACGAGCTCCCATGAGAACTCTCATTCATTGTTGCGTAGCCAACGTCATAGAGCAATGATAGTGCCAGCCAGAATGAACAAATGGAAATTTCAGCGATACAAGCCCCGAACGGTTGCATTCACAAAGTGTAGGTTGTGCGATGAGCCCAAGGGACGCTGCTGATCTGGAATGGATCCTGAGTGAAGGTATGCAAGTTAGTGCGCTGCTGCCTGTCTGAATAGCCATGATCATCTCTTGTTGAAGCGTCAAGCTGCTTAAATTGCCAAGTGTGACGCTTACGCACGCTTGTGGCACAAACAGTCACAATTGGTGAGCAAAAGGTCTGCCCGGAGTCGGAGGCGTTAAAATTTTCTACGACTCCGACTCCTCAGGTTGAAAATCCTTCCGAATCCGACTCCTCGACTCCGACTCCACAGCCCTGTTCAAAATAGACTCAGCCGTAATAATGAAAATAGGTTATTTCGACTCACGAAAATAGACACTTCAGCTTATTTCAACCAACGGTGCACGGTTTGGGTGTGCGTGAAAATTTGAACAGCTGGAAAACTTTTGCATCTCGCTGAGGGACAACGTCTTCGAAAAAAGATTTTCAGTGAGCTACAGCAATTTTACTACAAGCCAACACGATAACAAAATAGGCGTTTGCTTGTTACAACTGAGAAACTTCGCAAGAAGCTAACATCACACGTCGCACTCCTGAGGCGGCTTGCTGGCTCCGGTTGGGGCGCTGGAGCAACAACGTTGCGAACAGCCACCCCAGTCCTGGTCCATTCGACTGCAGAGTACTGCGCTCCTGTTTGGTGCCGCAGTGCTCATATCCGCCTCATAGACCCCAATGTCAACGACGCCTTGCGAAGTGTGACTGGATGCCTGCGTCCTACACCAGTGGACAACCTTCCAATCCTCGCAGGCATCCAACCTGCTGAGCTTCGTCTCAGTAGAGCCACACTATCTCTAGGACGCCGTGCCATGGAGCCTGGACATCTGCTCCACTCAGAGCTCACCCGTCCACCGAGTGCTGTTGCACAGCGCTTCAAATCGAGACACCCATTTGTACCCGGGGCATAGCAACTCATTAGCTTCTCTGACAACAGCACACGTGCGGCGCAGTGGGCGGATCATCAATGGAACGCGGAGTGGGCGGACAACCCCACATCGGTACACACACACACGGAATGACCCTCCCAAGAAGAGCCTGGGTCCGGCTTAACCGCCTCCGCACCGGTGTCGGACGTTTCCGCTCCTGCCTGTACAAATGGGATTTGTGGGATTCATCGTAATTTTTTTTGGAAAGCACATTTATAAAACATCTGTGTCAGACCAAGAGCGTGCGCAAGGGGGGGGGGTTGAGGTTAACGCCCCCAACCCCTTGAGAGCTTGATATTTTACGAAAACTTTATTACCTGCGCAAAGGAGACTTATTGTTTTCGCATACTTTTTACTTGTTAATTTGTCGACTTAATGCAAATACCACGGAATGAATTTGCATGAAATTTCAAGGCACATTGTAAATGGGCCAAAACGTAATAATGAGGTTTTGGTGGGAATCAGGGTTATCATCTGCATCCAGAAACCATCTCACCATTTTTTGCAGACGTTTCGTCCATTACGCATGTTTAAGACTGTGTTCGACGATAGTTCACTTAATCGGAAACAGTTGTCTTTATTTTGTCTGCTATGGCTGAGCAGTGCATGCGCTGACCGCGCTGGCTACATTACCAATTTCTGTAGCATGATAAGACTGTTGCATGAGCTCAAAAACAGCAGTTGTTAACATAGAAGCATTCGGGAATTTGATTATGTCTCAGCAGGAAAAAGGAAAACTAAAAGTTTTCTGGACTTCTACACATAACAAAAATCGAAAGTTTTTTTGCATACTTGATGCGCATTCTCAGTTCTTGTGTAGTTTAGCAAGATTAGATCTTGCAAACCGGGGTGTGCGTCAGCCAGTCCAGCCGCACACCTGTGCTCCACTGCTCGTATTCGACAAGACATCAGTGCAGCCTCATTTTGCAGTTATAAATTGCTCTGACGCATTGACGAGCGTGTTTTACTCCCCTGTTTTAACGCGCAGTCTGATATTTTTGCAGTTATGAACTGCTGTATCGTAGCGTTGAGTGTATTTTCCTCCGATATCCTAACCTGGAGCGCTGATAGTTTATATTCAGTTTAATGACACATAAATTAAGGGGAGTGCGTGTAGACGAATATGCATATTATGTTAACAAACTTCGCCAAAACGCTGGTTTGGAAACATGAATACGACGTCAAATTGTGACGTCACAAACAGCGCACACTAAATGCAAATGACAACCATATGCTGCTGAATGAACCCCCCATGAAAATTTTCTGCGTACGCTACTGTGTCGGACTAACTGGGTGCTAGGCAGGCCCGTCGCCAGGATTTAGCAGCAGGGGAAGCCAAAAACCAGGAGGGGCCAAAAACCAGAAAGGGGGAGCACATTTTTTAAATACTGTATTGGATGTATGCAGCAACCAGGGGCCCAAACGTGAAATGGGGGGACACAGACTTCAAATGTGGGGGCCGGGCACCACTGTCACCCCGCTGGCGACGGCCCTGGTGCTAGGGAAGCTGTGAAAACTGGGGAAAATTACTCGATTGGAAAAATACAGGCCAAATAAGGACTACAACGAAAATTCCTGGTTACAAGTGCGGCAGTGCACACACGCCCAAATTACCATGGTTACTCAGATGGATGACAGCTCTTTTTCAACTTATCTCTGCAGATATTCCTCAGCCTGAGGCTATAAGTTTTTACGTAAATTTATGTCAAATGCAATCAGGTTGTCCTTCAGTTTTCCCAATTTTGCAGTCATGAATGCAACCTTTGTTCAAAATAGAAGAACAACCTAAAAGAAGATATCACAAAAGGCCTGAAGATATTTTTGAAAATGTCTAAACAAGCCTGTTACGGGCCAAAAAGAAGAATAAACCCAACGAAGACCGGCGGACTGCCTTCATGCCACACAAACAAAATCCTACCAAGACTTTCTGCTTCACGAAAGCCTGCCCGTTACATTTAGCAAAGCTGGTGCAACGTACCCAGTTATATCTCTTATTCTCTTTTGTCGATACAAGGAAATACGCGGAACCATTTTCAATTTTGCGATTAAGTAGCTGCATGCTGTAGCGAAAATAGGACTCTATTCCTGCATGTCATGACTGCAACTGAACGCTTCGACTCAAATTTTTGACGAGCTTTGAGAGTTAACATACCAGCTGCTCTTTTAGCTGCGATGCCACTTTGACTTGTACTTTTTTGCCAATCTGCGAACCTGTGTGTACATAAGTTACGCGTCTTGTCGGCGTCGCTACTGCTTCGCTTCCTATTACCGAGACGCGATCACACTAGGAACACGAGTGGCGTCTGAGAACGTCTCTGGACCTGCAGCTACAGTTTAGCAAAGCTTGAGGAATCATACAGAACGAACCAAACAATCGAAGCAGAACAGTGCAGAAAGTGCTGTTTGTTCAAGAACCAGCTGTTTGAAAGTCACGACATTATAATAGACGAATCATAAGACAAGCGCAACTTTTTCCAGGATGTGGTTGGGCCTGCGACACACATTTTCACTCTATTAGCATAAGTGTCGACCTTCTCAGAATCTGTGCTCTCCAACAATATATTGTGTTGAGCAATATTACAGTGCATTGATGCTAGCTGAGTGAGAAGAAAGTTGATTGCATTCAAAGATGAAATTTCTCATTGACAAGAGTTAAGATAAGTGAAATCTACAAACACCTTGTTTGCAAACATATGTGGTAACAAGTTCAGCTTGACCTTCTGCGAACTTGATTACACCACCTAACAGAAACACAATTCTTAGGAAGAGAACGTCTTTTGCTCGTCACTGACCACACACATTCATTCAGGCGCATGCACAACTTGCATACTGCTTGAAGAAATCTCATTAATAATCTAAATGCCCTTGCAGCAAATTGTTCAAAGTCTTTTGTACTTTGCAGTCCTCTTTGCTGGTTTCATTCATTCCACACCTTTTTTTATTTTTACCGTCTGTGCTAAAAAGTGCATGCCAGTGTTACTGAATAAGAAAAACTCCGGAATGTGTATTACAATTCACAAATCTACCAAGATTCAAAATTTTTGACTTGCATCACAGCATCTTAGTTTTGTCTTCTTCGTATGGATGGTTCTGAATGTTGTTTGTTTCTACAATTATTTTATCAAAACTGCAGCCCTGTTTTCAGAAATAGTATGTCAGTAAAAGTTTAGTTTTGGCGAAAGTATTGTGCAAGACACTTGTTAGTTGAATGATGAAAGCAGCAATGGGGTCTGAACAGATATTGAATGCGTAAACTTCTGGTTTAAGGTCTATTGATATATTGTTGAAAATTTTGTTTCCGGGTTTTTTCAAACACTTTATGCGGTTTAATGTGCACCAAAAAGTTCACAAACCGAAAACTGAGATGATATTAATCTCGAGTAGCAGCTCAACAAAACAATCAACTTAAGCAGAGCCAGGAGTTACAACAAAAAACTTCAAATTTAAATAATTTCCGCAACTGTATTTCAGGTCTCTGCTTAAATTTTAACAAAATTGCTGCTGCAAAGCACTGCAATTATAAAGAAAATAATTTTATGCACTTTCAAATTACCTTCGTAAACAGAGCAAATGAAGTCAAGTGGTAAGCGTTGCATGTTTGCAACGACGATGTTCCGCTCTCTGGCGCCACCTCAACGCCATCCGTCGCAAAAGCATTTTTCGATACATTTAAATAACCACACCTAGCACCGATATCGATGCGGGCTTCGGGCTGAAAAAACAACTTTGGTTCAGTGACAAGTATAACTCCGGACAAATAGGAATATTTGTTTAGTTAGACCATTTTGTGTAAAAAAAACATGTCAAAAATTAAAACACATAAAACCACTAGTACCACGTACTGTTTTAACGATGAATATCCCCTAATTACTCTACTTAAAAGAACTATCGTTTTTTTCTTTAGGCAAGAGGGGAGTTACAAATATATTTCACACTATTAGTAAATTAGCGCGCTTTTTTGACAAAACTTTTAAGGTCTTCACCTGACTATATCTTCTTCGTGCCGAATCGATCTCGGCCGTGATGTTCCAACTGATTTTTACTGGGTTTCGAAGATTTTTTACCCTCAGAAGCTTCGTACCGACACCAATCCTGACAGATACCACGTTACCTAGAGATGAAGTCACGTATTCGCCGATGAAAATCGTTAACAGCTACGACAAGCGATTTTTGAAAACGACAACTGCGTCATTAACTACTAAACTGAATGAAAACATTCATACAAATAGCTACGTTTTTCTGCAATGGAGAATGTTTAAATTGCAACATCTTTTGTCGAAAAAACAAGTATGTAGCAAGAAGGTTATAAATCTAAATGCTATAATCTAGAAAATTGATGGTTTACGCAGATTCAAGATATGGCCAAGGACCCAGAATCAAAGTTTTTCAAAGAATTCAAAGCTTTCATAATTTTCAGTTTCAGAATTTTTAACAAAATTAAACATATAAACAGGTGAAAAAGAAAGAGTGGAAATAACTTCAGCAATACTTTACACGCAGCTACTGAAATTGAATCATAGAAAATATATTTCATGGAAGTGGCTCCAAGATAAGAGAAGAAACTTTCAATTTACTGCGAGAAGTTTTTAAGTTTTTGATAAGCTTTTCTTAACAAGAGCAATTGATTAGGAGTATCTTTCAGGTTTTAAACACGGTGTTGGGTTCACCATCCGAAACCGTCCGTTCTGTAGCTCAGTTTATTGCGTTTAAGATGGCAACCAGTCGAAGCAAGGTAAAAATGCTTTCAGAATTTCAAAGATTTTTAAGTAACATTGCAGGCAAGCCCGTAAATAAGGGGAGCGCAGGGGAGGCTTCGCCCCCCTATAAAAATGTGTTGGACATAATTGAAAAGTGTAAACTCGGATTGTATGCATAACCGTTGTTTTCTTACATGCGATCGATGTAAAATTTGGGACCCCCTCGGAAAACTCTTCGCCACCCCCGCTGGTGTTCCAAGCTGGTTGCGGGCCTGATTGCAGGTGCAAGGATTTTTAATAAAGCCAGCGTTCCCAGTTTCTTGTAAATTCCTTGAAAGATTTATCAACGGTTTTGTTCAGTTTCATTAAATTCTCTTTTACTGTTTCGGAATGTCATGGTTGGTCTGCGGCGCCCATCTCCGCGTTTTTCAAGTCTTCGGCATGACCAGACCGAGAATCGAACTCATCCCACCAGCCTTTGTGGCGGGTGCACAACCAACCGCATTCCTTGGCAGGCGTTTGTGTTTATTTAATATATACAACCTTTGATGTAGAAAAGAGTGATTATCGATCAAGGCGTTTTTCTAATTTGCATTCATGGTATGTTGTTAAAGTAATAAGTACTCTACATGCCTTCAAAAGTAGAAAAATTAGCTTTTTATAGGTTAACGTACTTTGTGAAACAAAAGCTTGCAAAAACACCATTTTTGTCACAACGCATTAAGTAAAGTGTTATCCATAGAAAGAACGAGCCCAGCAAACCTGTAATCTTCTGCGGTCCGTTGTTTGGAGCAGGTGGAAAAAAACGTGTGTCCCGTAGTAGCACTGCAAGAACACGAACTTGCTCGGTAGAATTGCACGGAAACGCTCTGGAAAATCTTGCTTCTCTATCAAATGCCTCGCCCGGTATCTTGAGAAACGGAAATCGTCCGCTAGATCCTGGTAAATCTACTCCGACCACTCCGTCAGGAGGCGGGTGTAAGCACTGCAACACCGCTGCCACACTCCGGGTATTAAGAGTCCGAAAGCCTGTAGAAGGAAATGTGCCATTGTTTCAGTAACATGAATTACATGTCTGTCTTCTAATTTGAATAAGATTTCAGGACTGAGGATGAGTAGCGCTACGTGAAATCGAATTCCTATTAAAGATTTTGCTGACAGATTCACTTGTGTCACGTTTGTGGAGACCAGGGGTGTAGTGGGGCGGGAACGCGTGGGAGCGGCATTCCCACAAATTTTCGGGTTTGGGAACGCGTTCCCATACCTTTTCATAGTAACCTGGTTTGAAGATGTGTGTTTTTACTCAGATTTCCTGTGTGCAGATCCTGACATCATATAAATAAATAAATGACAAGCTATCTCCTGCGTAGCACCCTAGCAGAATTGTGTAATTACCGAAAATGTTTAACTTTTGGCTGCGTTCCCACACAACCTTTTTCACTTTCTCACACTTCTTTTCTTGAAAATGGCTAGTTTTTGGGTCCGTTCCCACACTTCTTTTTTAGCACTACAACCCTGGTGAACTAGTTACTAGTTTGTTTTTATAAAAAGAACAAGCAACTGAAAGAGTAAGGAGGGTGCTATCTACAATGGCCTCACGCTGTTTTTGTTAAAATTCCACCCCTGACCTTTCATCGCCGTCACATTTTGCCAAACCCCACTAAAAATCCAGCTTCATTATCCGGTCCGCCGGAACGATTCGAAATTCTCTGCCTGGCCTTAAGTGTTCTTAGTAAATTTTGTGTTTGATTTTCTTACTAATGAAGGCAATAGATGCAGTAACTGAATTCAGAGTTGTGGACTTAAATTTGGCAAGGAGTTTCTGCGTCATTTCCAAATATGCAGATTCAGCAAAACACAGAAATTAGATATGTTAAGTTGCTCACATCCAACACGATATAAATAGGTTTCAACTGAGTTGCTCGAAAGATAATTCAACCGAATCTGCCCGCACTCATTGTCGTAGCCATGGGGGGTGGCAAGGTGGCCATGTCCCCCAAATTTCTAGTATATCTTGTCATTTTGTGCTTTGAGAGGCGGTGTCCCAAACAAAATACTGTTGCTCACTTAAAGTCAAAATATTTGGCCCCTTCCCAAAATTTGGGCTGGCCCACACCGGCAACTCTGTAGGGTAAACGTACAGAAGTCCTTTTTCAGTCAAACTCTGTAGGTCTAAGGTTTGGACAAGCATAACAACTGTTAATTTTGCCAATTTTTGTTTCTAATCCTCCATTCATTTTTTAATTTTTTTTAAAGATATATGATGCAAAAAACAAACGTTTACGGAGGCCAGTGGATTACTGCACACAATATCGTACGGTAGAGTTTGTGTTCAACCGAGACAAAGCACAATAAAGATTCCATTGTGACATGCCTTTGGAGAGTTATGGATGCGACCACGTCATAGTATGGGTGATATTCAATAACTTACCAGTAACGCAGTTCATGATAGCCTTGGAAAACACATATTCACTGAAAGTTGGTCATTAAAAACGGCATTACCAAACCCAAAAAGGGAAATACACTTCGCGGTGGAGCAGCATGTACAACTTTCAATAAATCTTGAACACATTTTCAAACGACCAAGCAGTGTTTACATTCTGAATAATACAACAACCGTGACAACAAAGTTTACCTACGTATATCAATAGTTAAGAGCTTTCAGGATCCTGTGTAATCTGCTGATTTGCATAAAATATTTTCATAGTGGAAATTCATCAGCAATTTCTTCGCTCCAATCTTTGTTTTCTGAAAGTACTGCAACCTACAGCTGTAGGTTAATGAAGCAGACGAACAGATTTTATGTTTAAGTGAACAGAGATGATGTACGTATCTCCTGTTTAACAGCTAGGTGCTTTATTGTAATCTTAAAAAAAAATTACCTTTGCGAGTGATGTAAAATTGGTGACACCAATTTTTTTTCACATCCGGGTCGTTATGCGCGCGCTTGGTTGTGAAACTGAAATAACGGTTGTGGCAATTAACATGTGTCTCGAACTAAAACAAGGTTTTTAAATTCCTTTGATTTCTGGCAAATTTTTTGCTAGAAGTAAAGTGAGAAATAAAAAAATCCTATAAAATTTTTTCCAACGCTTTCACACGTATTCCTCAACAAACGTTCGTAACTCCAACATTTTTGTTGCTTTCACCCAATCCCGTTATCGGTGGCAAACTAACAAGTTACCGGGACTCCGGAACATAACCGCTGCCGATCCGCGGCATGTAAAACACTCAATGTAAAATTCTTTTTTTCAAGCTGCAGTTAGGCTGCTTTTTATAGTTTCATTTGCATGCTCTTCTAGATCATGGGTCCTCAACCTGGGGAGCAGTGTTTTTAAGCCATTTTTAGGTGTCAAAATGACACCCTAAAATTTTGCAATGACACCCTAAATTCTGAAAGCCAAGATATGGTTTTGCCTTGTATTGAAGTACAACGATTTTCGGGAAAATTATTTTTCCTGCACGTTGCTGTTGCAACCGATGGCTGCAATGTTATAGGCCGACACAATTTTCTGGCGCAGAAGTTGGAAGCGAAATTTGTAAGCATGGCATCTGTGCATTGTCATGAGCACCGCTTCGCTTCGGCCTGTTACTATACTGCCGCAGATTTGTGCAATATGGTGTACGAAACTGCGAAAGCACTTTAATGCAATTATGGAAGTGTTTTACTGTTTCACCGTTGCGATCGGCTTGCCTGGCGATGCATGCATAACACAGTGGTTGTCGAGTGAGGCAAAAGTGAGAGCAAGGAGTGAGATTTTGGCTATTTGGGTCGCGCTGAAGCAGATGTCGGAAAATAAAAATGATGGTTTTACTGCGACTTATGAACACAAAAAATTAACATGTTGCTTTCCTTTTGTCAACATGGCCACCATACATGATAGAACTGAGCAAAGTTTTTCAGGCGAGATATTTGAACTTTGCACAGATGAAAGCTTCCGTAGAACTATGCATCAATAAGCTCTCTGATGCCGCTGCTAAATCCGAGCTTAAAGCTAGTTTCAATAAGTTTGATAGCGAATTAAGGAAACTTAGAACGCCGGATGGTTTGGCTGACTCGTGTGTGACAAGTGGCATAGCGTTTTGGAAAGGCACCAAAAATTGCCAAATTGATCATCCCCATACACAAAAAGGATGACAGGAACCACCAGGGTATCGTTTTGCGTAGCCTCCCAAGAAGAGTGTATGCCAAGATGCCACGAAAATAATTGAACCAAACCTGGATGATAGCCAGTCCGGTTATCATCGCGGCGCTACCACTATACAAAACAAATTTCCACTCTCCAGCAAATTTTCGAGAAATCCTGGGTGCATGCCAAAGATTTATACACGTGTTTTGTCGACCTCTGGAGAGTATATGGCCAGGTTCCTCGTGAAAAGCTCTGGGGGGTATTGTGGGAGTACGGTGTTGATGGGCAGCGACAGATTTAGGCAGCGCGGGGCCCTAATCCATCTTAGTTTTTAGGTCCCCGCGTAGGTGTGACTTATCTAGCCGTTTGTCTGAAAAGAGTGAAAATATGCCCCTCGTATGTGTAGTGCTCCCTCAAAAATCTATCTTTTGTTGTGCCGACTATGGTTCTACGATTACCGTAGAACAGAGGTATCCAAACTACGGCCCGCGAGCCAAATCCGGCCAGCGAAGAGATTTTGTCAATGATGAACAAATAATATATTTACGAAGAATTTTTCCTGATTTGGCAAAATGGAACATATCCTGAAACATTCACATTACGTAAGACGACCAGCCCTCGGACTGTTGTGTAATAGCTTATGTGGCCGTCGGACAAAAACTTTGGAGACTCCTGATACAGAGCTTCAACAAGCGATCTCTATTTGCGGGAAATCTAGTTAAAAACAAACAGCCAAGCATAGAATCCAATACTGACAATATTTTCCATCCGAGTTCTGCAGTTTCTGGCGGCCTTGCGTTGTTGCGAGCTTTTTGTCAGTAGAAAATTGTACTTAATACCGTTTTTTTTGTAACCGCTTTCATACAGACGGCCTGCATCTCTCTCACGCACCGATGTACAATATTGTCGTGTTGTTGCTGTACTGATAAGAGTCTAGAGTAGACATTTGCATTTCCGTTTGTTTCAAGGTAAATTGGGAAGCTATGCCTTTGAAGTTATTTTTTGGTTGATATTGAGTCGTCATAGGAAAGAGTTGCGCAGGGCCCTTAAAATCGCGGGACCCTAGGCCATGGCCTATTTGGCCTATGCATAAATCCGGCACTGTTGATGGGTGCCTCTTTCTGGCCATCAAGTAACTGTATTTCTGCTCAGAAGATTGTGTCCGTGTAGACGGAGTTAAATCACAACTCTTCAGCGTTGGTGCTGGACTCCGACAATGGTGTGTGCTGTCACACTCCTCTTCATAGTCTACATCAGGGTTCTCCAACTACGGCTCGCGCGACAGATCTGACCGGTGAAGCCATTCCACTCGGTCGCAAAACACATTTTGCCAATAATGAAAAAGTAATAATTTACGAAAAATCTATTGATTTGGTAGATTGTAATATATCCCGTAAAAATAACATTACGCTAGATGTCTGGCCCTCGAACTGTTGTGCAATAACTTATATGGTCCACTCCCAAAAAATTGAGAGCCCTGGTCTATACGAATTGGATAAAACAGCTATGTCCAACCCAAATGGCTTACTGAGCCAAAAATTATGTCACTATCTTAACCCGGGCTGCACATTGAATGACATATTAATGAGTTCCGAACATTCAATGGCTTACTTTGATCTTAGCAATTTAAGTTTAACTTAAGCTAATATACTGAAAGCGTCCGAATCCTAACTGCAATGGTAACAGATGTGACAAAGTGTCACTGAGAACCACCTGCATCAAAAATGTCAAATTCAAGATTATCAAAATAAGGACAGGCTGCCAGTATGTAGGATACATTTACTACAGCGGAAACCTAAACTGGGTGGCAGAAAACTTTCCACTGGGCCGCATGCGGGCTGCAGGTTGGACATAGCTGGAATAAACAGTCACAGACGAGGGTGTTGGGAACTACAGGAAGAACTGTTTGCTTTTGCGTACGATTTGCCACTGCATGCGTGGACCTTCTCAACGGGGTCTTCAGCACGCATTTGATCGGTTTTCTGCAACGGGCCGACCAAGCAGGAATGAAAATCAGCACTAAAAATATTGAGGCATTGTGTCTCTCCAGACGCCCAAGGCAGTGTATTCTGCAAGTGAGCAGAAATACACTGCAGCAGGTGCAGACGTTCAAATACCTTGGAATGGTATTCACGAGTGGTGGAAGTCAGAACAAAGATATTGATACACGGATTGGTAAAGCAAACGCAGTTCTGTTTGAGCTTTGTCGCTCTGTGGTCACAAACGGGAGATTCAAAAACCGCAAAGCTTTCAGTTTTTAAATCGGTTTTTGTTCCGATGCTCGTCTATGGTCATGAATTTTAGGTGACGACTGAAATAATACTGTCAAAAGAACAAACGGTAGAGATGGGATATTTTCGAAGAGTTCTCGGTGTGACATTTCGTGACAAAAAGCACAGGTCTAAAATCAGTAAACCTCGGGGCGTTAAGCCACTTTCGAATCGAGAAAACTCAGCTATGTTAGTTCAGCCATGTGTCCAGAATGTCCCAGGAAAGAATGGTGAAATCAGTACTTCAGGCTACAGCCTACACCTACGTGAAAGTGACTCAGAGGTCGTCCAAAGACCAGGTGGCGTGACTAGATCTCCGACCTTGCTTGGTCCCGTCTTGGTGTGAAGCCAGCAGGACTATCTGAGATTGCTGTTGATCGTGAGGTATTTCGGGCCCTCCTAGGGCTGCTGCACTAGGAGGGATTTCGGGTCCTCCTACTGATTCTCCCCAAAAGAAAAGCGGGCATAAAAATGAGAGAATGAATGAATATGTAGGCCTACACTGAAACTTTCTATTTAAGAAATTGTCTAGTTTTTTGCCAAAAGTGAATGTCGTATTCAAATAATTATGCATATTTGGAGGAAAACTTGCGTTTCCGTGAAAATCAGTTAAAAGTATTAGACATAGAAAGGAAACGGTGCTAACACCCTAAAGCTCCACAACGAGACCCTTTTAAAAACCTTAAAAAACACTGCTGGGGTGCATGTACCCCTAGGAGTACATTTGGCAATTCGAAGGGGCACATTTAAGGTCAGCAATAAATGGGAAAAATGTATTTATATATTATTGTATTTATATATATTTCTAATCATTTACGAAATATCAGTTATCATTTTCAAAATTATTTATGCTTATTTCTGAATATGTTACCTTTGAGTCATAAAAGGTAGTCTATTTGCATAATTCAAAAGATCTAAAATTTCTATTAAAAATTCAGTGGATTACTCAGCCTTTTTGGCATAGGAATTTTAAGGGTGTATGCTATGCACATCTGTTGAAAGGCTGAAGGAGTACAAGTTCAGAAAAAAGTTGGGAACCCCTACTCTATATCAGTGGTTCTTAACCGGGGGACATACCTCTTCAGGAGTGGCGTCAATACATTTTCAAGGGGCGCGATCCATTATGCGCTCTACCAGGGCCGATTTTCAGCCTATTTGATTTCATCCAATTGGGGCCTGCGCCTGAACGGGCCTCGCGCCAGCAGCGACAGAGTTACGATAAAAATTTTTTTGTATTCTATGAGAAGTACACTAAGCCATAACTTATTGCTGTGTTTTTATTTCTATCCCGGTGGATGCTAACAGAGATGGACGGATTTATGTTTTTCCAATCCAAATCCTATCCAACAGTTTTATTTCAAAATCCAATCCAAATCGAAGATGATCCCAACGCACCAAAAGACAGTTCCAACGCAGTAAGCTTACTAATGACCTAAAAAGAACAATCCCAAAAATCACACAATGATAGATCATCCGTGAGCATACTGTAGTTGTAATTAGCATGTATGATGATCAAGTTAGTTGACCAGAACAAATAAATTAATGTGTAAGAGATTATTTGAAAATTAAATATCCTTTAAATATTCCACTGAACAGGTCCAAGAAACGAAAAATAGAATACGTTTTTGAAAGTTTCACTGTTAGAGAAAACTTCTAAAGGAGGAAGTGTTTGAAAGACCTTGGTAAGTGTGCTGATTAAATTTTTAGCTTTTACTGCAAACGGTTTAGCAAGAACACAAGTGGATTACCAACACGTGGATTCAACAACTGGTCTAGTCTTCAAACAAGGTTATGTAAGCATGAAAATTCAAAGAGTCATTTGGAAGCCATATGGAGTTACTAGGAATTAAACCAACGACTTTGTAATGGACAGACAATTGACAAAGTGCATGAAAAAATCGTCAAGGTTTTAAATGATGTTCCAGTAGGTGCGAATGGATTGGCTGAAGATGTTAAATTATCAATATACTTTACATTTTTTCAAGAAAAAACTACGAGGAACAACCACTTATAAAACAATGTTTTGATATGAGACAAAAGATCAACTTTTTGGATGATCGGAAAGAAGCGCGTAGAGATCAGCGCTTCAACATAGTGCAATACCAATCAATTTTTTATAAGTGGTTGTTCATAGAATAGAGGGCAGATTGGAACAACTCAGATTCCATGTAAAATTATTTGGATTTCTAAATAACTTTCAAAATATACAGAAGGCAGAAATAAGAAAACACACGATAGAATTTAAAGCAGCGTTGATTGTTATCACAATAAAACAGAGTAGGCCTGCTGATGGAGACGTAGTTAATAAAAAAAGGACTGACGTTGCTAGCTATGTGTTGGGTGAAGAACTTGTAGCTCTGAAAACTTTCTTCCCTCCAGGACCATTACGTCACATGCTCTGTTTGGATAACTGCTAGTAGGCAATTGATTCACAGCATTTCCTAATGTTATTATTTTATTTAAGGATTTAAGGATTACTTTAAGGATTACTTAAGGATTACTTTAAGGATTTTCCACGCCTATAACAGTTGCATCAGGTGAAAAACGTTTTTCAAAACTAATTAAAACATACTTAAAAACGAACTCGGTTTGTCAATAAAATGTTTGGAGATTTTGTAAAAATGACTCTGACCCGAGTCGAGTCATCAAATATCATGACTCGAGTAGAAAGATTAAACAACTTGGCAATCCTATCTATAGAAAGTGCAATGGTTAAAATCTTTGACCTTGAAAATACATTCAGAGACTTTGCAAAAAAAAACTTGAAAATTATTTTTCTAAAAAACCTGTACAAAAGCATTATATCTTTAATTGTTATACTTGGTAAGACAAACCTTTTATAGCATTGTGATTAAAAATGTAGATGATGAAATGGATGCCGATTTTGCACATATGACCTAAGCTAACCTCGCGCGATGAAAACGCTGGAAACACTGCTCGTCTCTCCGTCAAGGCAGTCACTACGGATTCTCCTAGCACGACGCGACTCGGATAAATCGCTGAGTTTATCAGTCAGACGACAGCGACCTCATAGCAAAATATGTTTAACACTTCAACGTCCGGCCGCTTTCGGAGATTTTCGAGAAAAAAACACCTGATCGCTTTGTGCAGGAATTTCTCCGGTCTGGTAAGCGCTACCAATCCATTCAAAAGCTCAAAAGACGCAGCAAGTCTTGTAGTTTGCACCAGAGGTGGGACCGGATCCGGAGTGCTGGAGTCGACTCCAGCAGGATTCTGCCTTCTTCTTTCGGACCCGGATCAGGACCAGGGGTCAAAAATTTGAGAAAAACCGGACCCGGATCCAGAGTCACTTTTCAATTTTGGCAGTAGCAGGAGTCTGTGTGGTCATTTCGTAAGTAAACACATGGGTAAATCACGCTTGGATCGATGATTTTAGCCGGAGTCTGAACAGGAGTCGGATTCTCAAATTAAAAAAATTGCTGGACCCTGATCCGGACCCGGATTCAAAAATTTTGGAACAGGAGCGGAGTTGGAGTCTGAAAAAGTGACTCCGGCCACCGCTGGTTTGCAGTTTTGCACTCGAAAAAAAATGTTTTGGTTGGGGGTGCGGATTTTTTCTGAGTGACGTCATACATGGAGGAATTTTAGGCCACCTTGGCCCACTTCACCTGGCCCTGGGCTCAAACCGTTAGATGGTAGTTTGATACTTTCAATGACCTGCTGAGGTTTCAGGTTCAAACGTTATGATCTAAAGCAGGGGTGGGCAATTATTTTTGCTCAGGGGCCACTTTGAGACCCGCATTTAGCAGAGGACCGTTCCTTTCCTATGAGAGTAGAAGCAAGTCGCGGTTTATAGCCTCAGCACCAATCTTTACTATGAGAAGTTGGAGGAACTTTCAGATTTGAAGATGTTCCTGAATGCTTCTGCAGGCCACTGATAACGCTGTGGCGGGCCACATTTGGCCCGCGGGCCGCCCCACCCCTAAACTAAAGTAATAAAAATATTTGACTAATTAGCTAATTGGAAATTAATTAATTTGTTTATTTTAGATAATAACTTTTGATCCAGAAACGCTAGAAAGTCGATCAAAGTCTCAAAAGACTCGGACTCGAGCCTAGTTTCCAATGAAAACTTCAGCGAAATACTTTAGCCTAGCGGTTCGGGCCCTAGGCCAGGTAACATGAGCCAAAATGGCCCAAAAACTACTTCATTTATGACATCATCACAAAATATCCGCGATCCCCAATCAAACAAACTTTTTTCGAGTGCAGACTAGAAGACTGCCCGATCCGTTTGAACCCTTGAACAGCTCTCTAGCGCAATCGGCGGAGGAGCTATGGCATTGGTAAAGCAACCGAAGACTGCTGGTTTTAGGCCGAAATCTAGGTACGATGTATTGGTTGCCTGTAAAAGGCGGAGCTCCGTAAATAGCAGAGCTTGGTTGTGGAGGTTTGATGACGTAACCGGAGTCGTTAAAACCGGATATTTTGCGTTGAGCAATGAGAACTAAATGGAAGTAAAAATAATTGCACTACAAAAGGTGATGTTACACTACGGTAAAAAAAGTCTATTATGAAGTTTGATAATCTTTGGTTATCTGAGTTTCACAATGGTTCGGGGACAAAAAATAGGTTTCAACAGTTGTGAATTTATAAAATTTTTAAACATCGCAAGCTTCTATGCATTCCATGTTTGGGGGAAACGCATATTAAGTTGCAATGATGCAACATTTATCCTTCACTTTTATTCCTTTTTTTGCTTTTGCAACGCAACTTTTTTCCACTCCGGTTACGTCATTAAACCTCCGCAACCAAGCTCTGCTATTTACGGAGCTCTGCCTTTTGCAGGCAACCGATATATCGTACGCCGGCTCTCAAAGTGTTTTGGGCTCGTATGCGAATGCTGGTCGGTTCGGCTCTCAGCTTTACGACGTTCGTTTTGGTAGTAGTTGTTGCACAAGTATTCAGACTTTTCCCTTCATATTTTCCGTTTTGTTTTACGTTTGGGTTTCAGGTTTAGCGGTAAGGTTTAGGGGTTAGTTTTAAGGTTTAAAAGTTTAGGTCTATAACGGAATCAGTCGAGTACAGCATAAACTTCCTTCAGACTTGCCTTGTCGCAGAAATGAGCAGTGTTTCCAGCATTTTCATCACGCGAGGTTACCTTAGGTCAAATGCGCAAAATCGGCATCCATTTTATCATCTACCGGTTGAAAAACCTAGGACAATTTTCTGACGTCACGATGCCTCTTTCTTTTCTTTCCCCTTTGCCACACTATGTAACAAACACCAAAATCGCTTTGCCCTTCAGATGTGTGGGATCAATTATGGACGGCCCCAGGCCCGTAGCCAGGTTTTAAGGTTTGGGAGGGAAAGTACATTTCAGAGGGTCAAGATTTTTGTGTTTATTATATGTTCAAAGCAACTTTTTCTGGACAAAATTTGGGTGGAGCGCTGCCCCCGAATGCCTCCCCGTGGCTACGGGCCTGGACGGCCCCGAAGCTGACTTACTGTATATGGAGATTTTTATCGTTTCTGTCAACGAGATAGTTGCACTAGATTCAGTTTAGACGTAAAGAAAGTGGGAGTATTAACTTAAACGCATTTTTCTAGCAGTTTCTCTGTACAGAAACGTTCAACTTTGTGGGTTTAAAGTTTTTTTTTCTAAATTACGCATTGGTATGTTTAATCTTTTATTCTTGGGCTATCCTACATGCATTTTATCCTTTTTGTGTTGATGTTATGTGGGGAGTTCTTTGTGGTATATTTTCGATTTTTCCTTGTTTGAGCTTTGCTTCAACAAAATAACTGTTTTGTACATGGGTTTCGTGATATGTCTAACGAAGTACATCACAGGCAAGTCATGCCATCCGGGAAGTTTCTTTTAAAAGAATTTTCACCTTCTGAGGTGTTTTTTGAGCTGACTGACTTCATAATTTTCAAGAGGGTTTGTAGGTTTAAATCAAAACTATTTTTGCTGAGGTTTTACCATTTGAAGGGATATCTTCCTTGAAAAAAAAGGTTATCATCGCATCGACTGTTTTCGACAACGCAGTTTTGGAAGTATTAGGAGATGAATTTTCCAGCAAGTTCTCGAGTATTCGAACCACCATTCTTGCTTGTTGTTCTGTCGTCTAAAAATGGAAAAAAAGACGTGAAATAAGAAACAAATATTTTTTTACCTTAAGTGGTAGTTTTTTTTATTACGTTAATCAAAAAACAAAAAATTGGTTGCTGAATAAATTTTCTTATACTGTACGTTCTGCTATTAAACTTTTCACCTAAAGCTTTGCTCAGTGCAATCAACAGTAAATTACAAATGCAGAAACCATAGCAGAAAAGGAGTTTAATAAAGCTGTTCGTTTTCACAGCAATCAACTTGATGGCATAAAATTTTCCTTTATTCTTCCTATACTTAGTTAGCGTCATGCATTCATTTTAGAAGTGTATACCCATGGTTTGACGTACGTTTTGTGTTTTCTCTCTCGCCATCATCAAAATGTTGATGAGAGATCTTTTTAATATATACATTACCTTACCTATTAGCAAAGATGCAAATTCGTATTGGAAATGCTTTCTCCAATTTTTGGCAATGTTAAATTCACGTAAATCAGTTGGATGTATTTAAAAAATGGTTTCAAACTTTTACATGGTTTCTTGACGTCAGACAAATATCAACAGATTAAAACCAACCATCCAAACAACGTCAAATGCATGAATGGGAGTCGTGCATTTTCAGTGCCTCGTTACTCAACATGCTTAAACTGTAGGTAATAGACGCATTTAAATTGCACAATATTTGGCATTGTGGGAGAGACCTGTTTATATGGATCGCTGCTGTTCCATGCAAAATAATTGCTACATACATAAAAAGCCGTCATCGGAAAAATACAAACACCTGATTGCGATGGTTTTGTTAGATTGGTCACGGAAAAGCATGGTTTGCAATGCATGTGGATAATTTCAATCAGCCACCCATGGGTGTTCGAAGAGAGTGGCAGTGGGGGCATTGACCCCCGACTTTGAAATTTGACATTTTCCTATTAAATTTTTAGCAAAAAAAGGTTGTTTTCTTAGTTTCCATTGGGTAAAATGAAATTTCACCATCTTTGGCCCCCCTGGAAAAATCCTTGGCTATTCCTGGAAAAATTCCCGATTGGACCCCTCTAGAAAAAATCCTTCCGACGCCCACGAGGCCACTCATCTTTACGATAAAGCAAAAGGAAATAAGAGGTTACCGCACGTTCGGATCAAGCCCTTTACACCAGAATGAATATTTATCACCTTGCTAATTGCAATTTGAGAATAAAATTACGAGTGATAAGAGACAGACTTTTGCTGCACCGACACATTTAAGGTTACAATTTACTCAATGCAGTGAAAAGACGGCGCAATCTAAAATTATGAGTTCCTACTTTTTGCTGCATAACTTTGTCCTCCTGAGTCGGTAGTTGCGGCGCTATACTAGGCGATTCAAGAGATCAAAAATTCTGTGACAACTATTCTGTTGGCCTTTCCCAATCTGACAACGTGATTACGGATCTATTTAGTAACATTGAAGCAAAAGTTTACGCTCGTCTGCCTCACTCATTTTTCAAACCCACCGAGTTGACAGATTCTGCCGTTGTCTCCAGCTGTTTGGCAATCTGGAAAAGTTCGTCGCTTGTAGTGTTAAGCTTTGTCGATGTTAAAAATAGAGATTCAAGAATTTCATTCACTGTTTTGTTTACCTGCAAACAAGCCAACATTTTGGGATGGTAAAGAAATCTTACAATATTAGGCCGGCAGCTGATAGAACTTTTGCCACCCAAACGAGGTTCCAGCTTTTGAGCACAGGAGAAGCTGGACAGCTGCACACCATTTGAAGATATGGAAGTCTGTCGGATGGATTTGTCCGAAGGAGCCCCCTTGAAGAAACCCCGCGTTTAAAAAGATGCACACGAAAAAGCTACCGTGTGAAACTACCTGTAATTTCAGACGAAGTAGCACTTCATCCAGGTTACGGAAAGTCACGCGCTAGATAAAAAGAACTTTCATAAAACCAGCGTCTGTAAAACTACAGTTTCATTCTCAGGCAGAAATTTACCACATTATTCAAAATGTCTTGAACTGAATTCTGGCAAGGAATTTCTCTTTTGATTTTCCAAAACCCGTCAATATCACAGATGCCCAGTGCAACCGAACGACCTGCAAAAAGATTTTGTTTTCAACACAATCGGTGTACAAGTTCATCACAGCCTTGATTTCAGTGTGATCTCGATCTCTTTGAAAACGACATTTCTACAACTGTCTTTTAGTTTCCGTTACATGTACTCCTGGCACAGGTTTGTTTTCTCACAGTAAATACAAACTTGTCGCTAAGGGGACTTGGGCAGACGAATTTTCATGAAATAGAACTTCCATTACCCATTTTTTACAAAGCAGTATGCAACCAATAATTTGTTTGTAAGCTTCATTGATTCTGAAGCCACAAGCCTAGCTTGAAAACCCCAAGCCTGACAATAGGTCTGAGGACATAGCAGTGCGTACTATTTACGGAATTGCTGTGTAAAGAGTAAGAGCCACAAACTCACTTCATACGCTGAATGAGGGTCAAGTAATCTACTGTTGGTCTGCAGTGTCAATTACAAGCGACCAATTGTTTTGAAAAAATTATAGCAATCAGTATTTAACATCTTGGCAAGCTTGAAAGTGTCCCAATAAAACCCACTTTTTGTCTTAGAAAAATGCTTGCCCGTCGAGCAATGTATGGAGCTTTCTAGTGAACTGCTCTTGAAATAGCAAGCTGGTAATGTAGACTTTCAACGCCGCAGCAAACATTTGAAAGTGGTGATTCAAGGTACAGAAAAGAGGTTGTAATCAATGCAGCCAATGCGAAACGAGTGTCAAACGAATGCGTTTGTAAATTGTTTTCTGTTTGTATAATCGATCAGCAAAAGCTTCGAAAGTTTGATGGTAACTTTCTGAATTGTGTGCATTTTTTATATTGCAGAAACTTTTGACAAAAATATTATGACATACTTTGCTTTGCTCTTAAGAACACTTGCTGCAGCTCACAATATCTTCCACTGACATTTATGATGAAGAATGTGTGAACAATTTAAACAACGTCCAGTACCACTAAAATTACCGACGTTGTGAAGAATTGATCACCTGAGTACTTTTCACAACAATAAACGATTGCACCTTTTTCGAAACAAGCATTAGAACACCGTAAGCAAATAAACGTTTTCTCAAAGAATCAAATTAGTAAAATTTTGGAAACAGCACCAAACTGTCACTGATTTATTTTGGAAATTCAACAACAAGACTTGTGGTGCTGTTGTTTCAATTGCTTAGCACTGTAAGTTTGAATGCAAAACTAAACAGATAGAAAATGACTTACCGTTGGGACACCTTTCCAAGGAACCATTTTCTGAGCCTACGTGTGATGCAGCAAACGACAAGTTTGTCCCTTGCACAGTACTATTTTCACAGGAAACTGGTGGCGACGAGGTGAAAGTTGATTGGCTGATGTTGAAGCCAGATGGTGATGTGGTTGACGTAACCAATCCACCAATGTTTCTAGATGTTGTAGACAATGCTGAAGAGCTGAAATTGATCGAGTTTTCCAGTGTGGATATTGCTTGCCTTTTCTGCGTCGACTGCTTTATGTCATGCGTTGTGGCTCTCGATGAAAATAAAGAATCTCCTGCTGTTGTTGTTGTTGTTGACGAAATTGTGGAGTTTAGTCCAGTTGTTTGCGTCATGGATACATCAGTTGTTTGTTGCGATACTGGCATTGTACCATTTTGCGTAGCTGCATTCGTTTCTTGCACGGATGCAATGGTCGTTTCAGTGGACAGGGTGGAAGTGTTCCTTACGTTTGAAGTGATATTTGCCGATGTCATCTCGATGAAGTGTGTTGTGTTCCCTGAGTCTGAACTTGCCGAGGCTCTCGATGTTGAGGAAGGAGCAGATGGTTGAGTTACTTGAGTTGCAAGAGGGGTTGATACGGCAGACACACTCTGGTGATCTTTGTTTGTTGTGTATAATTCAGTAGAAGGTGCTGCTGATTCCTGAAGAATAGCTTGTCTGGAAATACCAGAAGAGAAACTGCCAGTCGTTGCATAACTGTCACTTGCTGGATTACTATAGCCTGTTATCAACATGTTGGAGTGTGTCATAGATGAGTACATGGCTGTGGAAATGTCTTTAATGTCCTTAAACTTCCTTGTTGAAGTGGTCTGGTTGGAATATGTCATTGTCATTGGGCTAGAATCTGTAGTACTCCTAGATAGTGAAGAACCTGACGTAATTGCAAGGGAGTTTGATACCATCGAGGGAGAGCTTTCTTCGGGAGACCATGAAACGCTAGTCGAAATGTTTGCTGTGATGTTTGGAACGGTATCTGCAAGTATTGCATTGGTGATAGACACTGTGCTTTTCACATCTAAATGTGCATTATCAGTTGAGGTCATTGCATCAAAGACTGATGGTGATAGTGATAGAGCTTCTGCATCGGAAACGGCAGCTGAACCAGTTGCGCTTAGCTTATTTGAAGACGTAGTTTCCACATCTGGTGCAGGTGCCGTCGGTCCATCAACAGCAACCTGATCACGTGATGCTGGAGAGGTATCATCGGACTTTGCCGTGATACCTTCATATGTTGCATTATCAGCGTTGGTTTTGAGCTCTGCAACGGCTGCTGTTGATATTTGAACTACATCGAACTTACTGACTGTGTTATGAACAACAGTTTTTGTCGATGATGTCTGCTGTGAAGAAGTCATATCTATTGCGTTTGGCTTGGTCGCACTGGTGTCTGTTGACGCACCTTTAGAAGTTGAAGAGGCACTGGTGGATGAAGCAATGGCATCGGAATCTGTTTTCATCACTGGCAAGGATGACAAGAGCAAATTAGTAAAGTTGTAGTTTGCGTGTGCTTCTGTTGTCTGGTGCGATGTTGATTCGTTGTTAAAAGTCGTTGTTGCTGTGGTTTCCACCGTTAAAGAATCGTTATGTCTTGCATAGCCAGCAATGCTGGTGGGTGAGATATTCGAAAAAGTAAGTGACGAACTACCACTTGACGACTCTATACTGTAGTCCTGGGATGGTTTCTGACTGTAATTTTGCGATGAAGCTGTAGATTCAAAATCAACTCCGGGGCTTTGCGCTTCAAATAAATCGCTCTCTTTCGTAGATACACTGCTTGCTCCAGTGGGTTGTGTTGCCAGCACGCCACTTGTTGGAGAATACGTCGCTTCACTGCTAGATAATTCAAATGTATTCGAAAAAAACGATGTACTGCCAGCTATGGTGCTCGGTGAATTTGTGGACGAAGAATAGTCCCTGGTACTAGATCCTTCACTTTCATATACATTAGTTGTCACCACGTGCAATGGTACTTTTGTGGAAGAACCTGCTCCTACTGCCCAAGTGTTTGATGATTCTGTATTATCGACCAAAGTGTTGAGAGAATCAGTCTTGACATCATAACCAGCTGACATGCTGACTCCAGACTGCATTGGTTGTTTAGAAACCGAGGTGAAATGTGACGTCGCCTTTCTAGTCTCTGAGCTTGGAAGTGTTGTTTGAGAATGTGCACCATCTGACAGTTCAGGTGAGGTCTTATCATCCCCTGAAGTTGGTGATGTTGTTTCAAAAATCGTCGATGGCAATGTAGAAGTGCGGCTTAGTTTTGGCACTGTGGTTTCATGTTTGGATAATGTCACTGAGTCTTCTACTGGCAAGGGCGATTCTGAAGACTCTGAAATGGAACCAATTGTGGATGTTGTTGATGCCAAGAAATCGAAGAGATCTGGAGTTGCTGAAAAGATATCATCGGATTTCGTCGTGGTACCTTCATTTGTTGCAATATCAGTGCTGATTTTGGGCTCTGCCATCGCTGCTGTTGATGTTTGAACTACATCGAACATACTGACTGTGTTATGAACAACAGTTTTTGTCGATGATGTCTGCTGTGAAGAAGTCATATCTATTGCGTTTGGCTTGGTCGCACTGGTGTCTGTTGACGCACCTTTAGAAGTTGAAGAGGCACTGGT
>Ga0210059_1003586_pt1 | contig 24883 bp, 16 predicted proteins | sample Ectturendosymbi2_FD_188042 | JGI IMG/M metagenome (GOLD analysis project Ga0210059, IMG submission 188042) | Ecteinascidia turbinata endosymbiont from Florida, USA - Sample 2 (SPAdes) (version 2) | ecosystem: Host-associated > Tunicates > Ascidians > Unclassified | place: Key West, Florida...
CTCGGACTCGAGTCTAGTTTCCAATGAAAACTTCAGCGAAACACTTTGGCCTAGTGGTTGGGCCCTAGGCCAGGCAACATTAGCCAAAATGACCCTAAAACTACTTCACTTATGACGTCAGTCACAAACAATCCGCACCCCTCAACCAAAAAATTTTTTTTCGAGTGCAATCTACGAAACTGGCCGATCCGGTTGAGCCGTTGAACAGCTCTCTAGCGCAATCGGCGGAGGAGCTAGGGCGTCTGTAAGGCAACCGAAATTGCTGATTTTTAGGCCGAAATCGAAGTACGAATATAACGTAGGCCGGCAGACAACTTAAGCGCTTTCTATCAATATAGGCTTCATCAAGGTCTATTTTATGATCAAAATTCTACTTGCTTGTTTGCGTACCTCTGAGTGCGGACTCTTCTTGCTTTTATTGATCCATTGTATGCAGTTGCACTGAGTTTGACCAATATAAATTTCACCTACGGACATATCGGCTTTGGTATGCCTCTGAACGTTCGTAAAATATTAGGATCCTTCAGATAAAATTAGCCTAGCTAGGTTACTGTAGAATTTAAGAGTCGCGTGTGCATACCTCATAAAAACATTAGTGTGTTTTAAACAACGGAATAAAACTTCTTACTCTTTGCACTATATGCGATACAAAACCCAGTTAAATAAGACACTTCATAGCTTTTCACGTTTTGCGATCATACCTGAGCACAAATTATAAATATTTTTTGTTTTTATCGATGAAAACTCATACTTTTTAGGGTGAAAGTGATAGGAATGTATACGAATGCCCTTGAACCATACCTACAGTATTGTTAACCGTTTTAAACTCCTTGTGCGAATTTGGTTAAGAGCGGTATTTTGATTTAAGTGTGTAATACGAAATGGAGCCGTTGGTATTTTGTCTTTGCAGAAGAATGCCTTTTGTGAGAGCAAAAAATGTGTCGTCAACATTAGTATACGATGAAAGGAAAAAGATTTCCTGAACAAGTCGCTAAAGCACAATACATCTGATTTATATTGAGCTGAAGCGAGTTTGACTGTTGGAACAACGTTATATGGTTCACAAATACGTCAGCGATTATTGGCGTAATGGACAAACTCAAAAAACACATCGTTCTAATTGAAAGTGTTCGGAAATTAAAAACATGTGCCTTTAACGAAACACCGCCATATTTTTTAACCGACGTCTGCTGAGTGCATGAAACAGCAATGAATTTTGATTTAAAGTAATCTGAAAATTATTTGGAATAGTTGCGAAAAAACTTACCGCATTAAACAAGATCATTCCTGTATTAGTGATATTGAACTCCTCTTTCAAAATGAAAAGGTGCGTCATTTGCCACCAAATCATGTGCACGTAAATGTCCCAGATTGCTGGAACGCCATGTGGCGTAATTGCAGTTGAAGTTTCCTGCAGATGCTAATATCGATCGCAAAGTGGCGCACGAATTGTGTGTTTTTGAGTGTCACTTCTGGGGTACTGGAAGATGCGCGGAGTACATGAACCAGTACTCTTCATCCAGTTCGTAGTAGCTTTCTGGTATCTCAATCAGTCTTAAAGCCTCGATAAATTGCTATTTTCCTTGTTTGAATCAACTGATTTGAACTTTCCTTAACCATTTACAGTTTCTTTCAATGTGGTCATATAGTCCGATCGATTAAAGATTGTTTTTCTTGGCTTGCTGATAACTGTATTGAAATAATTTCTTAGCTTCTTCAAGACTTCGCAGTACATTGAGAATCAGAAACTGGGGTTAGAGAATCAGAACCTGCGTACACCCGATGCAGTTCAACCGAAACCAGGCGATCATACATGATAGAAACATTTCTTTAAGAGCCTGGACTCGGAATTCTTGATTCTGATTTGTTTTCCTAATAACGATTAAAGAAAAATTCCAAAAGTGATTATTCATGAGAAACTTTTACAAGACTAATATTTTTTATGAAAGTAAACAATACAGAACTTGTCCTATGGTGTAATTTTAATTCCAGACAATTTTACCTACAAGCAAGGAAAGAGGATTTTATACAGCACTTTTTGGAAGCAGAGGATTTCTTACCGGCTTGATGCTTCTATCTTCAACCAGGCAGAAAATGGGAAAACTGAACATTCATCAAACATTCGTAAAGCTGAAAACCCTAGTTGTAGGTAGTGGTCATGCGAATCAACACAATGCAAAAAACTTTGAACTGAATTATGTTCCTGCAAAAGCTTGGGAGGTACTGCATTAGAGGAGAGTTGGAAATGCAATTTCAAACATTTACTTTGTGGTGTTAGTTTGCAGTTTATCTGTAAATAACTGATAGTACTGCCATATCGTTTCAGATAGTATCAAACGAGAAGAACAAGGTGGATGTGGACAAATGGGATTATTTTGCCAGAGATAGCTACCATCTTGGATTGAAAAGCAGCTTCGATCACTTACGTTTCATGAAGTTCTGCAGAGTTTTTACACTCGATGATGGCACAACTACTATTGGTGTACAAAGAAAAGTAGGTTCTTCTTGTTAATTTAACCAATACTGACGTGGATTTTAAATACTTAATTTTTTCATTTTTAGGTCCATTATTATTTTGTATCTTGAAAACACGTTATTTTGTTCAAAAGACATAGCACTCACGTGCTCTGGCAATAATGTTACCTTTTCAAAATTAGTATCATAGACATAGCGAATGTTTTAAGCTGAAAAAACATCAAAGTTGTCAATATGGAAAGCTAAGCAACAGTTTTCCACGGTGGCAATCACATTAGGTGATGTGCTACATGACCATATTTAGTATTTTTATAAAAATGTTTTGTTTGTGGTTTTCAGTAAGTCATATGTAACATGTGCATTTTCATGGATATACAAAAAGCTTCTTTTCATAAATTAAAATAATGGGGGATGTTTTAAGCTGAAGATGGCATGTTCCAGAATTTTTGAGAGGAAGCACCCACAAAATGCTACAGCTACCTTGTTCCAACCAGTAAACGGTGTCCAGGTTTGACTTTTTGTAACAACCTGAACTGTCCATGGCCCGGACATGACAACCTAGTGTGCATTTACTCACCATTCTAAAGCAAAATTTTTCGTGAGAATTATTAAAAACATTGTGCTGTGAATTTATGACTCAGCTGGGAGCCATTAAGAACCCAAGATGAACGCCAGAGAGATTTAGCAAGCAACTTAGTCATTTGACAACGAGTTAGATTAATAGGTCCGAGTTGTTTTCGACCATTGGCATCAACCGGTTAATTTCAGAGTTTTAGTGAAATCATTTATTTGAGTAAACGTTTTTTCTAATTTTATTAGTCCCACTTTTTTGTCGCAGTTTGTGTTCTCGACGTCAGTCAATCATGAGTTTGTTTGGTTTCTCCGCCCTTGCTTCATTCTACAAACGTTTCACAGAATGCGCAGGACTGATGATGCGTAATTTTATGTGAAATTGATTTCCTACTAAAAGTTTGCTGACCGATTCCTTCCTTTACCCCATTGTGGTGAGCACGTACTTCAACATTCTACAAAAGTTGTATTAATGTCGAAGTAGTTTGAAACGATGTTACAGTACATCATTCATCTAGTTGCTTTATAACAAACACTTGGATAATATCTTTCAACTATAAGTCATTGTCCAGAAACGTCAGGCAACAATCGAAATAATGAGAAACATGAAGACAAGAGGCGATCTGTTTTATCAATAAGCATTCTTTTAGGAAGGAAAGAACTTGTACGAAATGTTCCACACAAGGAATGCCCTTCACAGAAGAGCCTATCAACATCCTGTGACGAAAGCGGTGGACTTAATGTACGTTGCATTTACTAACATTAATTGATTGCTTTCCTTTTCCGCCATTTATTTCAGGAATCTTCACACAGACGTTCTCATTTTTTTTACGTAAAGATGAATGAAAAACGTAACTTCGCGATGAAAAACGCAGTTAATTCTTTGACAATTTGACCCTGCTCATGTTCCCTCTAAACACAACCACCGTTGTTGTCCCTGCTCAAAACGGACAGATTTTGTTTATTCCCTTATACTGGACCAGCTGACAGGTTTAGACGGGCGCGCGGGTTTTTGTACAATATAGAAAGTTTTCAAGACTTCTCAAGCCCATCCTATCAGAAAAAAACAACGTGTTGATTTTGGAAAATTTTTTGTATGATATATAATGAACAAATCCAATTTTCGAAACAAAAATGTGGGATGTGCTCTTAACAATGAACAAAAAAGTTTAAAAAAATTCAAAAATTCCGCTAATAGACGTCATTGGTGGTCGGCTTAAGGTTTAAATCGAACCTTACTTAGAGTTTGTGGTTCTATCTGCAATAAAAGCAAATTAGGTTGACACATGAAATTTTTCTATTTTCATTGCAATTTTCAGCCACATTAATCTACCTTGCTCAAAACGTTCAAATTCTTGACGACAATTGTTGAGCAATCAGTTTGATCACGGCACTCCTATTAATTTTCACGCCTCACAGACGGCACACGACCAAGTAACTGAACACAAATATCGGTCCGTAACTGGGGGGAAGGGGGGCCGCGAAACCCACCTAAAAATTTTGTCCACCGAAAAAGTGTGTTGGACATAGTTTAAAATTTTGGGACATATTTCAAAAAATTTGGGCCCCTCCCAGAATCGCTCTCAGGTTTTCCATGATGGTTACGGGCCTGCTGCACGTGGCACCTTCAAAAAAACGTCTTCTACACAGTGTTAACCCTCAAGTGTGCTTTGCAGCAAATTGCATGCAAACATTTAATACATTCCCTGCCGTTGTACGTACATATGAGTATTTCTAATCCAATGCTAACAATTGCTTCTTGGAGTACGAACTCCCGTGTCCACAGCAGGGTGCTAGAGATCGCCTCGATCGTTACCAAAAATGTTTGTTTCTGTTCATCAACAATGCTGACCTCAAAAATAACAACAAAATTTTAGAAAATCATTCTGAATATTCTGGGTGCCCGAATAGCTGCAATAAATTTGTTTCAAGTCAATCTTTATATGCCAGGAAATTATCTATGATACTGCTATGAAAAGCAGTGGTGTTGGAGGTGAGGGTGCAGGGGGTGCAAGCGCAAGCCGAAATGTTTGATTTGCTGAAAATCTGATAAAAATCCCTGAAAATCCGACTATAAACGGCGCCCAACGTTGTTTGAATTCAAAAAAGGACACCTGAGGTTTGCAGAAAGGTCACACCTTTGGAGGTCACACCAAAAAAAGGTCTTCATGATATTTGTAGGAGAACATTTGTAGGCAAAATTGCATAAAACTTTTCGGTCAAGTTTTGGGAAGTTCGGGGAAAAATCCTTCGCACTTCCAAACTTGGACAACGAGGTGAAGATTGCTGACTTGACTTTAATTAGGTTAACACCATTCGCATGAAATCGCAAATTAACTTCATTGAACTTCGTGAAGATATCTGTGGACTTTGACAGCAATGATACTAAATCTATGACAACCTTTTACAGCCACCTTCTGTGTGAGCAACAGGCGTACAAATTCTCTTCATCATTATCCGAGTGAACCACATTACCTGAACTTAGCAGAACATTTCTCAACCCTTTGTTGTTCTTTGGTCAATCAATCCATTAACACTCTGCCACCTTTTTAGCAAATTTTGAGTTCGAAGCAGTGCAGGATTGAATTTAATCTGCATATTTTAAAAGTTTTCAACTTAGCGGTGACACTTGCAGTCGTCCACTGGCTCTGCCATCTCTGTCTCCCTGGATTTCCTTGGCGCTGCGCAAGCTAAAGTGCGTTCTGAAACACACTTCGGTTTTCAAGAAGCTTTTCGATTCTTTTTAGGTGACTTATTCTTGTTGGCACCTAACACTATCTGTAAAAAAATATATATTGCCTTTCTACTTTCTAATTGAACTCGTACAAGGTAATTATTATGTTTGTGATCATTAAACCACTGCATCCAAACTTAGCTCACACTTTTGGTTACAGAGTCTAAGTGCAAGCGTGCATTCTCAAACCTGACCGGTGATAGTCACTGTAACTAAACGGGGATTGTTAAGTAGCAGTTTACCCGTGCCAAGAAGTACAGCTGACGAAAATTCCAATCATCAATTAATTAACAGAGGAGAACAGTTTTACTGTGCAGGTTACCTTTAGTGATGGAAACTGCAGTTCGTCAGTTTATCTCCTAGCATTTCACCTCTGTTTTGTTTCCAAAACGCTATGTTTTTGTTCACAAATTACATGCATACATGTTTGTTGATCATACCATTTTTTATGACATTTGGTCATTCAACGTTAGTAAGACAACAGAAAAGCAATTATCAACTGGGTCTCCTATCGCTCCCAACCGCCCATTTCCGCTTCACCACCCCCTAATGGCCCATTTCTGCTTCACCGTCCCCATAAAGTTTCTCACTGCTGTCAGGGGGGCGGTACCGTCCACTTTGGGAACCACTGTTCTACACTCTCTTTAATCGTTGTTGTAGGCTACAATGTGTCACTGAAATGAACATGAATTATCAACGGTCTCCTAAGACAGAGCAGTTCATACCTACAAAAATATCCGGCAGCGCGCTAAAACAGGGAGTAGAACACACTCAACGCTACGTCCGGGCAACTCACAACTACAAAAATACAAGGCTGCGCGAATGTCTCGTCGAATAGCAGTCGATCAGAACGTATGTGGTTGGGATGGCCGACATTCCGGGTTGAGAGTTTGAAATTTGCTACACTGCATAAGAATTGAGGATGAGCATAAAGTACGCAAGAAAAGTTTCGTTTTTGTTATGTGACTGTTATATGTACAACTACTGGAAGGACAGAACAGATACGGGCTTGTTTGAGCCGTTGTGATTAATCCGCCTGAACTGCCAATTATTGACAAAGCTCGAAATGATACACATACTTCAACCACAAAAATGCGACTGTATTAGCACAAAAAACGAACCGGGAACTAGTGATGTATTATAAAATCAGCTAAATTAAGCACATTGAAATAATACAGTTTTGAATTTTGGCTCAAAAAATCAATTCAACGTCAGTAACTATCTTCAGTGTTGATATAACTTACAATAGACTTACAAAAGAAAAAATCATCTAGTTACAGCATTTAAATTTTTGTAGTTTCACTCTCTGGATGCACCCTGCCTTGGATACTCGGGGCTGGCGCTCTGTTCGCCCACCCCACCTCCCTCTGCATGCCACTGTCCAAATAACAACTTTCACCGATGGTATTCATAGCCAAAGTGGCCAATAAAATAAACCGTGACCAAAATCACCAAAATTTTCACCCTTGGTAGACTTGGACAAAAAGGCCAAGAAAAAATGTCAGATGTCCATAGAAAAAGCTTACTTGGTATTTAATTGTCTTAAAGTTCATGTCCTCAATGAAATGGTTTGACCTATCACAACAAGGAGAAAGCTTTTTTTGACTAACATAAAGGCCTAGAAACTTCCATTAGAAAAAGAAAAATACAATGTTCATTATGGCGTCAATAAAACGCTTTGATCTTTTACCACAAGTGCACGCACGAGGTGTAGGCCCTATCTGGCTAGCCAAAAGCAATTTCTTTCCTCTGACGGGGAAGACGTCATACATTCTCTTGCCTGTTTCTCAATGAAAAAAACGAGTTGAGCAGGAGCAATTCGCACCAAATTGATCTGCGTGGTCAGCGTTTGCACTCGCGTTATCTGCTCCCCTGCTGGCTTCGGTCAAAGGTTTGTGGCGTGGCTAAATAGCTCACCTGCGTGCACAAACTCCTTTTGCCCAAATTGGTCAAAGTTACCTTAGGAGGGATTTTTGTGTAGGAATTTTGTTACACCTCACGTAACCATGGGTCAATTTGAGCGAAGTGTCGTTCCACAGCAAAAACTACAAAACTTATAGGACTTACTGAAAGAGCATCTAAAAACGCAGCTACTGAAAGAACCAGCTTTCTACGTGAACGTTAACTCATTTTAAATTTTAGTAGAAGAGTTGTTTGCCCAAACTGGGCAAAGGTTACCTGCGCGGAGCTTCAAAATAAGAACTTGACTATTAATTTCATGATCAATCCCCAGCAACAAAAGAAATTTATTCATTCATTTTCGTAGCAGATTTTCCTCTGGGTAGGGTCGCGGGGGAAGCAGACCTAGTTGGACTCAAAATGCTTCATTGTCAACAGAAACGCCATATAGTTCTGCTGACTCCACACCAGGACCGATCAAGCAAGTTTGGAGATGCAATCACGCCATTTGGTCCTCTGTCGACGTCTGGGCCACTTTCCCTTGGGTGAAGCCAGTGGGTCATGCCTCACTAATCTATCTTAGTAAATTCCGGTTCTCTCAATTCGGAGGATACATGGCTCGTCAATCAGTGTTTTACGAATTTCACAGCCATGAACTTTGTCGCAAAGTGCCAAACCGTGAACCCTTCGCGAAAATCCCACCTCTCTTGCTTGCACTCGAGTGGTATTTTTTCAGTCATTACCTAAGGTTCATGAACATAGGGACGATCGAAACAAAGACGTTTTTATGAGCTGACAGTTTGGCGGTGTTTGAAAGCTCCCATTTTGTGACAACGTAGCGATGAAGATAATACAAAACTGCATTTCTTTTACCAATTTGTGTAGCCATCTCCTTGTTCCATCTTCCGTCACTCATTACACACGGTAATTGAACTTCTCCACCTGCTGCAGTGTAATGCTGCTCACATACAGCATAGACTGCTTTGGGTTGCTGGAGAGACATTCCGGTAATACCTACATTTTTTTAGCGCTAATGTTCAATCCAGTTTAAATTACGTTAAAGCAAAATCGATTAAAAAAGAAACTATTTGAGATTTGTTTAACCCTGGAATACTTCGTGGGTGACAGTAACCCGGGTCAAATGAGGTCATTCACGTGGAACTATCGGCGGTGCGCTTTCAACTCTTCAGTAGCATCATTTTTTGTGTGACTTGTAAATAGGTGAGCTTGCTGTCATCAACGCTCTTCTAGATTTTGCAAAGGAGCGAGTTAGTCACGAGTTCGGGTCACTCTGACTCGACGTAATGGTTAGTGTGAGGTGGCAATGGGTACATTGGATCCACGTTATGGTTTATGGGGGTAAGGCCTGTAAAAAGCTGAAACTCACTCAGAGCATGCTTCTACAATCTTGTTAGCAGTAGTCAAAACGAGAAGTTGCTTACGCCCATAATTTCTTTTTTATGAGTAATTCAATTTTAGGCATACATGACACCTTCGCTATATTTGGTCTACTTACTTTTCATTAAAAAATCGTATGATATTAGAGTAAAGTAACTTTGTTAGTGCTCAAATTGCTCAGTGAGACCAATATTTTCAGTGTAGTTTTTGTGATATACTGCAGTTGAAGGAAAGTATATATTTTTTATTTTTGAAAATCGGGTCATGCACACCCGACGTAAGTATTAACGCGACAAAAAACTAAGGTAAGTGTTCCAGTGTTCACTAGCAAGGAGCTCAACATGACAATACACATTATTTTTGTGAACAGAAAGATAATTTTCTGAATGCAAAACCTCTTAATTTTTATTGGTTGCAAATTTTTGTTTTTTAACCTTATTACTTAGCTTCTAATCAAGATACGATATGAATTATTTCTTTTTAATCAAGGATACGAGATGCCTTGTTCATGTTGTTCATGACAAAGGACATGAAAATTCCGTACAACGATGAAAGCGCAACAATCGATCAAACCATGTATAATATGGACTTTCTAACTGCACTGGACGACTCTGTAAGGATTTAAACCTGAATGACTGGGAAGTTTCGTGAGATTATCATAGTTTCATCATACAATTTCATCTTAAACCACATACTAAAAAGTGCATAATTTTATGTTAGCATTTCATTAAGAAATGAGTGTAGTGAAAGTAAGACCATGCAGTCTTTGCTTCCGGCTTTTGCTGCATGATGTACTTACTTTCATGGAAGCATGCTTTTTTCAACTTAGGAACAGTTTTGAATGGGTGAAACCCATTTTCAAATCACTGGTAAACCTAAGTATTGATATTTTGACGTTTTTATTTGTGCAGCATTAGTTCTTAGAAGCTAATATTCTTTACTCAAACGATTACAGTACTTTAAGGATTTTGCTTTATGAGGTAACAAAACAGGTGAATCCAAGTAAAAGACAGTTATAGCCAGATAGCTTCAGGGTATGATTTATAAATTATTCCTCACAATAAGTAAATAGACTTCTGCGCACTTTTTCGGTATAATACGTGGTTGCAAGAAAAAACAATTCAGTTACAACTGACCAGTGTAATACATGCAAAATGAATTGAAACTGCCAAAGACACGCACTCGTGAGAAGTGAAACAATGACTTCTTCACTTCATCTTCTGAGACAGTTTTTCAAACCACTGCTTGGCCCCACTAGATCTCGGGGCAGGTGTTGAGCAGCTATTCGATCGTCTCATTGTCCAGAACCTTCAGGCCGTGCAATAGGTGTAGGAGCAAGCAAATTTTTGCTGGTGCGAACAAGTTTTGCTAAAATTCCCCCAAATGTGTCCGAGAAACTTCGAAGAAAATGACCTCAGAAAAACGACTGCATTTCATTTCGTGTTGGGCGTATTTTTTCAGATCAAAGCACCTCAAGAACCATATTTGCCCAAATTTCCCCGAAACTTGCACTAATTTCCCGTAATTTGCCCGAAAAGAACTGAATAACAACATGACCTCCAAAAAAACGTCTACACTTTAATTTTGGGTGCCATGTTTGTAAAATCACCCACTGCACCCCCGCCTCCTACACCGGTGGGCCGTGCAGTCCATGAGGATGTCGATGGATTGCACATTGGAAGACAGCATATTCGACGGTTTGTTCTTCTGCAGGCCACGCGTAAGCCGCAGAGGAGGCCATACAGCATTTGCACAAGCAGAAACGGAAAGTCTGACACCAGTGCGGAGGGGGTTAAGACGGACACAATTGTTCTTGGGAGGGTCACTCCGGGGGGGGTTGCTGGTGTCGGGAATAAAAATACGGAGTCTTTTAGAGCAGTCCGCTCACTAGGCATTCCATCAGTGATCTGGTGATCCGCCCACTGTGCCGCACGTATGTTGTCGTTGTCAGATAAAATGATGAGTTGCTGTGCGGCAGGTACAAATGAGTGTCTCGGTTTGAGACGCCATTTGTTTCTTATTACATACATCGAACATTTTTAGGGCAACAGTAAAATCTTTGCAATGTTCTTTGCATCCTGCATGATCATAAACTCTCGTCAGAAGAAATTTGTAATGATTGGATATGCACCTCAGACAATGTTTGTTAGGAGCCAGCGCCGGATTTAGCTGGTGGGAGGGCCGAGGCCCAGGCGTGGTGGGAGGCCCCATGTGCTGATCAGAATCTTTAGATAGAGGATGGCCGATGAAGTCACTATGTATTTCCACGGTTCATTAATACATATGACGTAATCTTGTGGCGTCAAACTTGTTAACTCAAGTGTAACAAAATTTATGATGTAACATGATAAGTGACAATGATTAGCGATTTGTGAAACTGTTGCAAAACCGGTCACCAGAAGCATCGCATTTCCTTTTTTTGAAATTTTGCTTGAAATAAGTTTCTGGGCGATCCAACGTTTTCATCATCTGTAAACGTCAGTCCTCGCTCAGAAATACATTTTACGACAGAAACCAAAGATTGCAGAAGCTATTTCCAATATTGTTGGTATTGACTGACCTGACTAGCCAGTTCTGTATCAATTCTTCATAGTGATTAATTACATCTACGACTAAACGCAATCGTGGCATCTTTATATTCCATTGATTGCTCCTGGCTCCTCACCGTGCTTCCAGTCGCAGATTTCTTTTCTCATAAGGAAATGGGCACATTTAGTCGTATCCGCGCACATCAGTCTACACCTGAAACAATAAACACAAGTTTGTGACAGATAAAAGCAAAGCCAGCTTCCTTCAACAATTTCGGCGTTGTGATTCTGGCACTGAATAAGATTTGTGGTGCATTTCCGTGACAAGGATCTGTCTTTTCTGTGTTGTGGAACATCATGTTTTAAAAATAACTTTTTGTTTTTCAACCAATATTCCCACATTTTTCCGGTACATTGGATGACCAGAGACCGATATCTTTGCCTCCAGTGATAGCGTCAGACAACTCGTCTATCGTGTTTTTCGATGATACTTCTTGACGTTCTTCTGCTGCTGCACCGCTGGTTAATAAACAATTAGTGTCTGATAACAAACAAAGGGTCCGTGGCCCACCGACTATATGACTACCTCAATGCCACAACTGTTGTACATGCAGAGAGCAGAAATAAAAGCAACCACAACAACATTTAATAGCACAACGTGTGCTATAATCAATGCATCAATGCGAAGGCTGAACCTGTTTATTGTTAGAAAACAAATATATCCGAGGTGCAATACAATGATGATGCAGAGATCGAATGATCGTCCACATCAAGCCTGCTTCTAGATTTCGTTTTCATGGCAACAAGACCCTGTTTTCGAGGTTCATTTTGCAACCATATACTCTATTTCAATAATACAGGGCTGTGGCCCGTCAAAAATTCCTCTGTGGCCCACAGGTTGAGAAACCCTGGCATAGACAAAAAACGTTGCTAATACTCCAACTGCAAACGGTGCACATTAAGTGATGTGATGACTCTTTGTTGTTTGCCACAATGAATCAAATATTTAGTTTAGATTCGCTACACATGCTCGACGCACAAAATCCCTCAGGTCTTCATAGCTCGCATATAATAGCAGGGCCTCTGAGAGAAATTTTACCAGGGGTTGCGAAGACCGATACCGGTAGCTTATGTGTCCTCGTCGAAACTTGTATAGCTTGTTTGTATAGCAATCAGAGTTTAGATAAAACAGCTACCATGTTAAGATTTTCAAATATGCACTGTAAGAAAAGAGGGTTGTTTTTGCAAGAATTGAGGTAATTTGTACCCCAAAATCAAAGGCAACAGGTAGACGTTGCCCTTTATTTTGGGGTACTTTCTTGCAAAAACAATCCTCATTTTCAGAATGTAGCTACCAGCGCTGCAGTTCGAGAAAGCGACCATGAATTTTGGTTATGATTACAGAAAAATTAGCATGCGTGCTTTCATGTTCCCGGGCCCGGGTACGAATAGCACTCGTGCTCAATGGGTTCAACCCGTGTCTTCGATTACGATTTATATTGTAAATCGTGAGCTTGCTTTGTATATTCGTGCCACCACCCACTTCCCTGATTAAGGTTGTTAACTCGGGCTCTTTGCATCGAACCTTGTCAGTGTCCATATATTTTCGTTCCACGTCTGGCCTTGCACGTTCATTTCGCAGGTGACCTCAATCAAAAACTATCATTCGTAGTAGGCGTTTTCTCGAATTCCTTCGCTCGCGCTTTACTCGGGCTAATCCGTCAGAACTCGAGTTGCCCTTTGCAATTAAGTATTCTTTCAAATATAATTCATATCAGATTAAATATTTTTCTGAAGCAATGTGTTTGCACAGAACGTTGAATTTGTATTCCAATCCAACTGACAGTTCCCATTCGAGAATACTTTCAAAAGAATGAAAAATTGTCCAGGAACTCGGGCTAATATAAATGAGGCTAGTACGCACATAACTAACTGGTGTTATTGTTGCTCTGTGATGTACGTATTGTTGCTCTGTGATGTACGTATTGTTGCTCTGTGATGTACGTTACGTAACAACAGACGAGTTCTCATGCGAACCTCTCATTTATTGTTACGTAATTGATGTCACAGACATACCCTTGTGCCAGCCAGAACAGTGGTGTAGGAGGCGGGGGTGCAGGGGTTGCAAGCTCACCCCCAATAATTTTGTTTTGTCGAAAATCCGGGGAAAATTCCTGAAAAATCTGGGCAAAATCCCTGAAAATCCGGGAAAAATGGCACCCAATGTTGTTTGACTTCAAAAAATGGCGCCAAAGGTTTGCAAAAAATCACACGAAGATTTTTTTGGTGTGACCTCTCAACTTTTTTTGAGAGGTCACACCAAAATAAGGCCTTCATGACCTTTGTGGGAAAATTTTATAGGCAAAAGTTGCACAAACACTTTTCAGGCAAGCTTGGGAAAGTACGGGCAAAAATCCTTCGCACCGCCAAAAATTCGCCGGCTCCTACGCTTATGAAACAGAATGAGAGTAAATGGAAATTTCAGTGATGCAAGCCTAGAACGTTTGCTTTCAGTCGGTATAGGCTAAAGTGCATGATGATGAGCCCAAGTTATTCTGTTGACCTGGAGTAGCCCCCGAGTACGATGTAACTTTTGTAACCCCCTCTCGTTGGCTCTGTATAGCAGCACATTGATCAGTGTCCATTTCCGAGAACGTCATGAGACTGTATGCCTGAACATCAGGTAAACCACCAGCCTAAGGTACCAAATGAACAACAAAAATGCATAAACTCGTGAAAATGTATCAAAAATCAGCTACGCAGCAAACTGGCGATGCTATAATCAAAGGGTAGCATTCATAAAGGTTAGATTTAATAAACTACAGCAGTTTTATATAGTTGTCAGTTCAATGTAAGCGACACCATGATAAAAGAGCCAGCCGTCCGAAAAGGTTTCCTAATATATGTACGTTGTTTCAATCTTGTCAAGATGCACAACTGCAGACTTTTCAATTACTGGATTAAATGTGTGACGGCGCAGCACGTTACATGCCTAGAGCGCGCAAACGGGAAGTGCTTCATGAATGCAGCGACGCACAAGTTGCAGTGGAGCGAACCTGGTCGAGCGAGGAATCCCTGTTATTACCAGTGTCACTAACCTTGTTTCCCTACAAAAAAAAACTATATGAACCTCAAAAAAACTAGAACAAGCCAAATTGAAGCAAAAATAAACTCCGAAAAAATACAAAACATGACAGGAAAATGTGCAGATCGGAACCTTATTCCACAAAAAAGCAGTCACAGTTATCATCTTTATTAACACAAGTTTCAACTTGTCACCGCTTTTGGTATCTCAATCCTAGCATGCTTTATTGTCTCTTTTCAATCCAGCCCTGATAGTCAAAAGTGCATGAACCAGTGATACGCTCATTCTGTTTCTCAAACTTGATTTTACAATGTTCATCTATCTGAATACTCATTCAATTTCTGCATTGGAGTGCGATATGCACACGAAGCGTTGACCAAAACCAACCAGTTCTTTCTGTCAGTGACATTTTGCCAACAGACAATCATTAAACGCTGTGACTGCTGTTGAGTTTTCCCAATGACTCCGAGTTCTATCCCAAATTCTTAAAATAACTCAATTAAAGGTGACATTGGAACCATAATTGCGCTTTGCAAAATTGTGAGCCTAGGAATTCAATGTCTTCTGACTCTAATTGTTACACTCACTCCCCTGACTGGCAAAAGCACTGCAAAACGATTCTGTCTCTTGACTGTCACACGCACAGCAAAACAGTTCTGCCTGACTGGCATAAGCACTCTCAGCCTTCACATTTGTCTTTCCCTGTTCCTCAACTTAATCCTTTTATATTTCGCAAAAGTAGTGGACTCTTGTCACGTGATGACAAGTTTACGTAAATTGCCAAAAACAGACATACACATTTGCAGAGAATGCAGCTGATACTTGGCGTAAAACATCTTTAAAAAACCCAAGAATAAACCAATAAACAAATAAAATTAACTATGAACCAAATCGAAAAAAATGAACCAAACGGTTGTAAAATAAACCAGATTTGGTTTTAAAAAGACTAAGATATCAACATTGATTGTTGCTTGCTAGTTGCACTGGCGGACTTGGTGTTCTTTCCGTTGCGTATTCGCGTCTCTCGTAAGGAGCCGCAAAAAAAGGTTTGAACAACTCCTCTATTTAGCGGGGCCTACCAATACAGGATTCTGTACCTTAATACCAGCAGAGGAGGCAAAAAATGGTCAAATTTGTTCAAGGAAGCAAAAAATTTCATATCTTTTCTCATTTAACCACTGCAAAACCGGAGTTTCTTCGATTTCAAAATTCCAGTACTTTACTGAGACAATATTTTAGATGGAATCATCAAGGAACATGCTTTACTGCAAAAGTCTATTCGAAAAGTGAGGCTGAAACCCATTTAACCCCATGTCCAATACACCTGCTATGCTGGGTTTACGCACTATACTTGACATATGCACTTTAATTTTGGAAAATATTGCTTTCAATACAACGAATCAGATGAATTAATGGAGAACCGTTTTAGGTCAACAAAACGCGAGCATGTGTTAGCTGGAAACCAACACTAAATAACAATGTGTTGCAAAATTTCAAGTGTTATTTTTCCAACATTTTTGAAGTTTGAGGATTTTTCATTTTCCTTTCAATCTACCAAACGCACGTTGACTTCACGCAGCTTTTTATCTCTTTGAAGATTCTACTTTGCCATAGTTCATCAATAGAACGAAAATTATAAAGTAATTTTTGTCATGAAGAGAATGACAAGGGGCTCTTGAATGAAAAAAAATAGTTTTGATCCATCGAAACCGCAATTTTAAAATTGTTTGTCTCCTCAAGATTTTCACCTTTATTCTGCATTCACAAAGCGCACCCGTCGAAGCAAAGCTTTTGTTGAAGCGCGTTGTTGAGAGAAAGCTTTACAAATGTTTGGGAAGAGTGAACCGCCCACTTAGGGCAAATAAGAAACCCAGCGAAGACGACATCAAAAAGGTCAGTAGTTTCAAATGTAAATTACATTCATTGTAAAAAATAATTATCATAAATAAAGCAATGCTGCCAATTTAAACGCACTATAGTTTTCTATGACTGGTAATTATAATTATTTTTCTAAATGATATTCACTACATTAGTTTAAATCACATTTGAATATATCTAAAAAAATGAACAATGTTATATGGCACAGCAGTGCATAAAAGACTGATTTTTATAATTTTTAGGGAGTAAAAGAACGCTTGAAATCTTTGTGCGATCCAGAAAGTCGAAAGCTGCTCAATGATTTGGAAATTACCGTAAGAAAACGCGTTTGATTAAATATACATATAATAATACTGCTAAATATACTCTTATTTAAATTTATGTATTTAAACAATAAGTTTTATTACTTCTGTAAAGTAAATAAACAGTAAATTCTTTCAACCAAGCGAAAACTAGTCTCAAAAGCAAATTTCGCTAAAGGTTCAACGGATTTTGTTCTGCATAGCCTTTTGTTTATCCTGAGGAAATGTGCTTCCGGCAGTTATAGAAAGTACGTTGTTCATCTGGAATGGCATTTGATCCAGAAGAGCAGCTCGTTTTTAAACCTGTCGAGTGTTCCGCACCGCCATGCCTTTTCAGCCATTAGATCATAGGTGACTGGCGTTGTTTATGGCAGCCCATCAATGCACAACGATATGTCAAAAACTACTGACACAGACGTAGTGCGCTTCGTTGAAAGGTATGCGTAATTCCTTTTTATGCACGAACCACTTCCTGCTGCTTCTTATTTCCGTCTTGAACTCCATTTATAGAAGCCTGTGAACCACACTAACAGAACTAACAATTCAAAAACAATAGATTGATTTGAAATTATGTTGGACTTTTCGAAAACAACTTGTTTTCGACAATTCCAAGTAAACAGAAAAGGAGTTGATTGTCATAATGATGTAATGAAATCATTCAGAGTAAGCAGTGCGGTGTACAGACATTTATTTACCTGTCATTTCATCACGCGACAATTAATCAGTGACATTTAATCACTAGGTTTTTAATCACGCAGACAATTAAACGCCTAGACATTTAATCCCTTAGACTCCTTGTCACTAGGCAGATCAACACGCTCATTTGTGCACAATACATAGGCTATTTTTTTAGTTGCACACCGTACATTTTAACTCGCTCGTGGCATAAATTCCGCCGCCATGTACTGCCTTGTAGAGAACCACAATCAAGTTGTGTATGATCGCATGTTCAATGAAGTACAGAGAATGATCATTTTGGGGTCTCCAGAAGGAATACTGTTAGACTTTGAGAGTGCAGCTATAAATGCTTTTAGATCAGCATTTCCAAATGCAACAGTTACGGGTTGCTATTTTCATTTGACGCAAAGTGTTATGCGAAAAGTTAACGAAATTGGTATGAACGAAGGCTACGAAAGAATGACAATTTAAGATTGGCTTTTCGCTGCTGACGAGCTTTAGCTATGGTCCCTCAACAGACGTTACTGAGGTTTTTTATGCTAGCTGACAACATGCCAGGCCAGAAAAAATGCCGGAGCGCTTTAACGAAATTTGAACAACCGTATATTCGAAACCGACGACGGCCTGGACGCAGTGACGTTATGTTTCCGCTATCTTTCCAGTAGAAAGATGGAATCATTTCGAAACTGCGTCTGAAGGGAGTGCGAGAGCAACGAACTCTTCGAAGGTTGGCATACGAAATGCAGGCACTTTTGCAATGACATCACCCAACTAATGGCCTTTTATGAAAGGACTTGAAAAAGATATGTAGATGCAACTGACACCATTTAAAACGATCCAGTGATTAAATGTCAGTGATTAATTGTCACGTGATTAAATGTCACCAAACCGCGTAAGTGATTAATTCTCTGCGTGATTAACTATCTAGTGATAAAATGTCAATGATTACTTGTCAGGTGATGATATGACGCATGATGAAAAGTCATCAAACCAAGCAGCGCATAGGAGTAAAAATTTGTGTTTCGGTCACAACGTAATTGCCATCTTTGAAGCATTGCTGGAATAACAAAATATCTATCGAATTCAAGCGGTAGACACAGCAGCAATAATTTTCCTAGCTTTATGTGACACCTGCAATGCAAGAAAATAATATGTGTTGAAAGTATGCGAACTCTAAGAAATCTAACATACCTTCTTTTACTCTACACAGTTCTCCTACTTTGATTATGGAATGATGAGCACAAACCCTTGCCATCGATTCACGTTTTACGACAAAGATAATCAGGACAAAGCAATTGAACTTGAGAAGCATGAGATTTCTGAGATGCTTCCTGATAAGTTTGCTGTAAAATTATGCTATTCGTTGATCATTTGCTTGTATGTTGATATTCAGTGTTTCGCTGAAGAACGTAAGCATGGAATACTTCACTTGCATCAACCATTCGTAAATAAAGTAGGTCAGAGATAAAACAAAACCTTCCACTTGGATTTTTTCTACACTTTTTGCCGTGTTTGAAATTAGGAAAGTGATTTGCGTGTGACTGTGATTTGAGCACCAGCGCATTACCTGGGTTATCAATTGCAATCACGGATTTTGGAAACACAGCAAGAAATATACTTTTTGAAGTGTATCGCAAACCCTTGAAAACGGTTGGTTTTCTTCACTTGTTAAAAATATATTTAACAACAGAAAGCAAAAAGCCCCAAGTCTCCATATCTTTATCCATCAACGTCACCAACCTGGGTTAGATTATTATTAAATTTGCACACAAATGAACAAGAACAAGTCAAAAATAACAATTAGGGTACAACTGCAGAGGAACGCAAGCGTGCATCGAGTAACGTTTAGAGTTGCGACAACACATTCGCTCTCTCTAGACATCACGCGCACTGTCGACAACTGTACGGCATTCGAAAATGGAGTTGAAACTTGGTAACAAAGGATGGTTTAGAGTTGTGACTTCAGAAGATATCATCGACATTGTGTGACATCAGACTACAACGTTTTGAAGATTAATATTTGATTGCAAATATATAATACACATCTGCATTCCCTTTGAGTTGACATTGCTAATACTTCAAAGTGCCCTTTCGCTGATATTTTACAGTTATTCAAAGTTTTTTTTTACCAAATTTACTTCTCGAAAATAGTCTATATTTCTGATATGTTTGTGATCAAACTTCTTAACGCATTTCATGAATTACTAATCAGCTTTTTAGCGGTTCAACGCAGTAGAGCAATGTATTTTAGATTAACATTTAACAGTTACAAAATGGACACACTTAGCATTGTGTTTAACATATACACAATATTTACGCTTGGTTTAGGTGCCCTATTTCCACTGTTTTCGTGTAACTGTCAGGAAATGCGTCGTTGCTTTTTGCAACACATTCGTGAGCACACCTAGTGGAGAGATGATCTATGTAGTGACGTGTAGTAATGATATTTCGTGGTTACGTGCGGCTTGTTAGAAAAAATTATGGAGACAGACAAGACTTTCAATTACATACCTATGGTTTATTTGTATCAAGGTGATTTCCGTTGCTCAGAGCAAAGTTTGCAACCGCCAGATTGACTGTGCAGATTTTATACGAGAAAAAACGCAGTGCGGCACAATAGAATGTTTACAGTATTTTTTCAAAAAAATCGATTTACCGGCCACTTTCCTCCATCATCTTCACCTCCATTAAATCAAGTATATGTTCTTGTCCATAAAATGCGTAAACGCAATTTACTTCATTGCTATATACGTTTAGTATGTTTCTTTTCAAATGCAAATCTTTTGCTTAACAACTTTTCACACCATAAAATTCCATTTAACTGTAAAGTTTCCGGTTGAAAAATGTTTTACAGGAATACGAAGTTTCAATTTACAGCAAATTTGATTGGGAAGAAAAAGAGAAAAACCATAAAGAATCTATCAACAATCTCCAAGAAGCTGTTAAGAAATGGAAGGTAAATTTTTGATGCAGCAACAACTTTGTTATTTTCTTTTTGCATTGGATATGAAGCGAATCGAAGAAGCATTTCATACACAGAACATACAGGAAATTTTTCACAATATTTGCAACAGCCATAGAAACTAGAATAAAAGTTAAATATGTGTTTAGTTGACGCAAAAGCATTGCTTGACGAAGATGGAGAACTGTTAATGATTTGATTATTAGCAGGGTTGCCAGGTTAGTCTTTTTAAGGCCAAAGGTCAGAAACCTGGCTCCGTTTCAAGATGGTTGGCCTAAACAATTGTATTTGGCCTTTTGGCCATTTTTTTGGCCTCATCTCAAGTTGGTTTGCCTTAAAAAGTTTTTTGGCCCTTTCGCTCTTTTTCGTCTTTTCATCGTTGAGAAAGTTTCCCCCAATGGAAAATATTGCTATGCCATCTTTCAGCAACACGATATGCAAAATATTTGCACTAAATGCGATATTAGGCAGACGCCCGCGTCCTGATGTTAGTAAGATTTGAAAGAAAGGAGATTCGAAATATACTATTTGCGGAATCAGTGCAAATGCACTGTGTAGTATGTTGTAAGTACTAATAAGTTGTAAGCAGGCTCAACGCTTCGAGACAGACCTGCGTCACCGCGATAGAAATGCGACAGTGACGCCGGGAAGTGGAAGGGTTCTTATGATTCTGGTGATCAGTACATTACAGGGTTCCCACACGGTATTGAAAGTATTGAAAAAGTATTTATTTGTGAAATCGGTTTTCAAAACCTTGCAAAAGTATTGAATTTGGCCAAACTGTGCATAAAGTATCAAAATAGTATGGAAATTCCAAATTCAGCCATTTATTTATGCAAATTTTGTTGTTTAGTTTACCGCTGATGACAGTTTTGCAGATGTTTCTTGCATTGTATTTAAGGGTAAAATTTTGAAAATTGGAGGTAAGTAATGGTATTAAAGTTTTTCATTTGGTATTGAAAAGGTATTGAAATATTATGGAAAATGGTGTTTGAAAATGTGTGGGAACCCTCGTTTAAGAGTAATTGATAGGGACTTTCGTGCAGAAAGCTGCCGATGGATCAGTATGCAAACTGTGCACACGATTGCACCCAAGTGTGCAATCTCGCAAACCATGCAAAGTCCGAGAAGCATCAATAATTAGTTCCAGTACAAGGCTAAGTATGAGTTAATTAAAATTTGGAAGAAAATTTCTAATGATAATCTTGTAATTTAAATATTTCTTTCAGATAAAGGAACAGCAATTCCACAAAAAGTCTGGCTTGTTTTCTGGCCTTTAAAAATCGGTTTGACCTATTTCTGGCCTGTTGTCAAGACTGTTTGGCTTTTTATTGAAATTTTCATTTGGCAACCCCAAATGTTAGACCCTTTGAAAAACATCAATTACTCATGTTAATGTTTGGCAACTGATGCAAATATCAGCGGTTTTGCTAAAACGATTTATGTTGTCATCAAATACTTATCGTGAAGCAGTCCACCCGATTCTTTTACTAACCAAATTCACAAAATTTGCTTTGTGACCTGCCTCATCTCATGATATAAGAATTGAGCATGAAAATGTCAAATTTGAAAACTTTGTTACTTTATTCAACTCTACAAGTTGTGGATATCTTAGTCGTCTCAAAGAAGTGATTCGAGAAATGTATTTTGCGGCATTTTTGCTAAAATTAGTGAGTAGTCGCAGATCAGGGGAGGATCCAGAGGAAAGATTTGGGTCATCGCACCAGTAAAACCTGAAAAAAAACTTTAGTCACCACGCCTTTGTAGGATTTAGAAAAAGAAACATCGAAATTATTTCTTACTAAGTTTTTCGCTATGTTCACATTGTCTCATTGCTTGCGATATCACTCCATTTTGCCGTCCTTGTTTTGTCACAGTGAGGCTGTGATATGTACGTCATCTCTCTTACAGGATCGAAGCCTTAAGGAGGCAATTCTACTAGGTTATTAAAAGTACATTAAATATTTGTCAGCAAATTGCCAGCAAAGGATGCAGACCTCGCAGGCACCTTGGATGTTTATGTGAAAAAGTGGCATGTTGTTTTTCGAAAGAACAGTTAGAGCATGGTTGTGATCCAGCGTGATCACGGAGCAGGAGTGCTGGAGTGGACTCTGGCCGGAGTCTATGACCTTTCCGAAGCCGGAGCAGTACCCGGAGTCGGACGTTTAAATACAAATCAGGCCGGAAGCTGAATCATGAGTGAAATTTTCTGTTTTTTACAAGAGTCAGGTTGTAGCTTTTATTAACTTTAGATTTTCCGTAACTGGTTAATGTGAGATTGACATCGTAACTCTACTCTCTTGGTTAAATCGGACAGTAAACAATTCAGTGCAGGCTGCTGAGAATGAGAGAGTGTGACAGACTGGTGGACTCTGTGCTGATTGGCGCAGAGCAAATGATCAACTTATCTATCATGGGGCTGTTTTTTTATTTTTATTTTGTGAGTACGTTAGTTACTAGAAGTTTTACGTCAGCGTTGTATTTTGTTTGAAAATCGTGCTCAGGTAACCTCTGTCCAATTTGGGCAAACGGTTCTTCCACTTAAATTAAAAATTAGTAAACGTTCAGTAGAAAGCTGGTTCTTTCAGTAGCTGCAATTTTAGAAGCTCTTTCGGGCAGTCCTATCGAAATCTGGGCATGTTTTGTAGTTTTCGATGGGGAACAAAAATTTGCCCAAACTGACCCATGGTTACCTGAGGTGTAAGAAAATTCCAACACAAAGATCCCTCCTAAGGTAACTTTGACCAATTTGAGCAAAAGGAGTTGGTGCATGCAGGTGAGCTAGTAAGCCACGCCAGTAACTAACCTTTGACCGAAGCAAGCATGGGAGTAGATCACATGAGTGCAGGCACTGACGACGCAAATCAATTCGGCGCTAATGGCACCTGCTCAGCTCATGGTTTTCATTGAGAAACAAGCACGAGAATGTATGACGCCTTCCCCGTCAGAGGAAAAGGGATTGGAGCATGAAAGGGCCTGCACGATGTGCACTTGTAGTGAAAAGGTCAAAGCATATTATTGAGGACATTATGCACCTCGTGCTTCTCTTTTCCTAATTGAAGTTTCTGGAACTTTGGCTTAGCCAAAAAAAGGCTTGCTCCTTGTGCGTGCGCTTGTGGTAAGAGGCATTTTACTGAGGACGGGGGCTTTACTTGTGCAAGCATATAAGTGAAAAGATATTGTTGCAAGCTCTTGGTTGGCGTTGCGTTGAATGTGCGATTCACCACAAACGTTTTGTGTACGCGAAGAACAACACCCAGATATATATGGCGCGAACAAGCAATAATAGAGTATTTGTCAAGTTATCTCAATTGTTGCTTGCTGCTGAGAAGCTTTGCGCACTTGCCTCTTGGCGTTTCTGATCGCAACAATAGCACTTGTTTTTTCGTTGTGATTTGGCGTAAGCACAAATAGTTCAAGGAAAAAATTAAACGAGACTTGGTTCAGGTGAGAACAACATATCATATGACTCTATTTCTAGGTATCATGTTTTTGTGAGTGACGTCATAAGTGGAGTAGTTTTAGGCCTTTTTGGTCCACTTCTTCATGCCCTGTGCCCAAACTGCTAGATGGTGGTATTTTGCTCAATTTTTACTAGAACTAGGCTAAAATCCGAATCTTTTGAGACTTTGGATGACTTGCTGGGGTTTCGGGTTCAAAAGTTATGACCTAAAAACAAGAAAATAATTAAATAATCCCATATATAAATAATCGATTAGTTTCTTTATTTAGTTAGTTTTTTATATTAATTAGTTTGTTTAGATCAGTGTTTTTGAAGGTTTTTGAAAGGGTGTTGTGGTGGAGCTTTAGGGTGTCAACACCAGTTTCCCTTCTAGTCTGATACTTTTAACTCATTTTCACAAAAAGGCAAGTTTCCGTCCAAATATGCTTAATTTTAATACGACATTCACATTTGACAAACAAACTACAGACAATTTCATAAATAGAAAGATTCAATGTAGGTCTACATACTCATTCATTCTCTCATTTTCGTGCCCACTTCTTCTTTGGGGAGAGTCGCGAGGACAACATGACTAGGAGGACACGAAATACCTCACGATCAGCAGCATTCTCAACTAGCCAGTTGTGCCGGCTCTACACAAAGATGGGAGCCAGCTGGGAGCTCCACGCCAAAATGGGACCACGCAGGGCCAAAGATGTAGTCACGCCACACGATCCTTGGACGAACTTTGGGCTGTTTTTCGATGGGTGTAGACTGTTGCCTGAAGGACTTAGTTCTGCATTCTTTCCTGGAATATTCTGGACACATGGCCGGACTAACATAGCTGGGATCTCTCGAGTCGGAGAAGAAGTGGCTTGGCATCCTGGGATTTACCGATTTCAGACCTGTGTTCTTTGTCACGAAGAACACAG
>Ga0210059_1003587_pt1 | contig 24881 bp, 18 predicted proteins | sample Ectturendosymbi2_FD_188042 | JGI IMG/M metagenome (GOLD analysis project Ga0210059, IMG submission 188042) | Ecteinascidia turbinata endosymbiont from Florida, USA - Sample 2 (SPAdes) (version 2) | ecosystem: Host-associated > Tunicates > Ascidians > Unclassified | place: Key West, Florida...
CACAAAAGATCTTCTGCTCCATCGACCAAGGCATCATTAGACTATTTTTTGTTTAATATATAGAAAGGTTAACTATTTCCCTATGACAATCTGGAAAGAGAAAAATGAATAAGGTCATCGATAAAGGTTTTAGAAGCTGCCGCTTTGTTTCAACAATTGTGAAACACCCTATACATGATCCAAGTAACTATAAGATGACAAAGTCGTGTCTTAGTTAAAAGACAGACAAATCTGTTAAATATGACCAACTGCTCTTGTTTTTCTCGTGCAAATAACAGATAAGATCGCAATCTGTGCCCAGCTTGAAATCTGGAGACGCCCTGCTTCAGAGTTTGCATTGACTGTTGTACTGCAACTATGGCTTTTTGCCAAACACACCGCGTTAAAACATAGTTGACAATTGCTAATGATATGAATTAAAAATTGCTAGCATTAAAAATCTGCTTTTTGGTCCAATTTTGGAGCATAAAATTGGGACAGACTTAACAGTTTCAACACTAAAAAAGCTTTCAAAAAACTGTAATTCAATTTTACATAAACTTTTTTTTCAATATTACAATTTTACATATTTTACAAATTTTTACAATTTTACAAACTTTTTCAATTTTACAATTTTTTTTCAGTTTTACAATTTTTACAGGTTCAATTTTACATAAACTTTTCTGAACTTGAACTGAATTTTCGGTGCTCAATTCTGGCCAAAGCTTAGGGTTCCATCAACAAACGAACAAATTTATATTCAGCTTTTTTTTCAAACAAACAGGGTCCGCAACAGGTAAAATGAGAAGAATATAGCTTTGCAGTAAGCACATGTTTATTGGATAAAGTGACAACTACCTGCGAAAGAAAATGACAGACTGATAGCAGATTGCAACTTCAACGCTTATTTAATCGTTTTAAAGCACATTTACGCAAAAACCGACACAAAAATTAGGGTAATTTGTTTATCTTTTACCTGAGCGCCATGTACTTATACCCACTGATGTAGTACCGAAAAAAGAGCAAGAAAATACTTTATCAAAACGAAGACATGCTTGGCTACAGCCAACATAGCTGTATTTCTTTTCCGTTGAGAACTTCACAAAAAATGGCAACAAAAACGCAGGCGTTTAGTTGCCACATAAAAAAGTGGGAGGACGCTGTGAGAGGCAGTGATTTCTCGACTGAATCCCCTGTTACACTGCCGAGTCTACTGTCCAAATCTCTTGTCAGTTAAATAAGCAAATGTTTGGGTAATCAATTACAATCACTGCATGACTTTGAAAAAAACTAGGTTTTCCGGTTGCAAGTACTTACAGCCACACCACAAATTCAAGATTGTCGATCACTGATCAATAGGCTTGAGTAAATTTTTAGCACTGATTAGGCTCAACTGCATGGTTAGTTTAGATTTCTGAAAATTTCTATGCCTCTATGTTGATAAACCCATAAGAAATTGCTTAACGCACAATTCGGCAGTTAATTCGGAATCAGGAAGCCTCATTTTGCGCATATAAGTGACCGTGCAATGTGTATGTATGACTATATGAAATATTATGGACTTGCAGCTCCATGCTGCGCTTTAAACAAAAGATCTTATGTCTTCGAAAGCCGTTAGAACAGCACGACGATTACCACTGTCTTTCGTAACCCTCATGATACAGTGTCCCGCCAATGTCAAGCAAACCACGCTAGGTAAATGAAAAAATAGCAAAGGCGTGCGTAGACATGCTAATAATTACACTGATCAAGGGCTGATCAACGATTATCACGCAACCACACTGCTTTGTGACGATGAATCAATATGCTGTATTCAGCGAACGTTATACTTCTTTCATAGACCATTAAATTAACCACACCCAGCAAGGGTTGTGTAATTTTATAATAAATCCTTACAGATGTTCTTACATATCTGATTGTGAGCAACTTGTTCTAGAACAGGTGCGTGGGCTTCGGAAGGATTTTTTTCAGAGGGGAGTCAACAGTAGTGAAATTTCAATTTACCTACTACTGAAAACTAAGAGAAAACATTTTTCTACTAAAACGTTAATAGGAAAATATCAAATTTCAAAATCCAGGGGAGCTTGGTACCCCCTGCCCTCCTTCCGACGCCCATGAACAGGTGTATCAAACTCATTTTGTTTATAGAACCCGTCAAATCTCAAGTGGGCTTGTCCAGTAAAATCATGGGTTAAGAACTTATGAATACAGGCAATTTTAATCTTTTCCTTTTGATTAGTGCAAAAATCCACAAAACTTTGTTTTAAGAAAAGTCTTCTTACAAAAGATTGAACTAGTAGACTGGGATCTATTCAAGAAGGCTGAGTTATTACACTGCCTTTTAAATATATGCGGTGGATAAATAGGAAATATTTTGGGGCAGAGCTTTTAAAGCTACAACCACATCAACACTCCTCCAAAGAAAAACGGGGCAGAAAATGTATTTAGGCTGCGGTATAAAACCACTGTGAAAAATATTTAAAAGCATTTGTTATTTTCAATTTGCACTTGAAGCTTGACATCTTTTATCCTTCGCAAGTGCATCAATATTAGGTGTCAAATCCTGCGTAAAAGCTGTCAACTTTAGAATGTCATTTAAGTGCGTATGCGTGAACCTTGACAGCAGCTTAGTTTTATTGATGATCATTGGAGCAAAAAACTGCATAAATAGGAAAAGAACCATTGCTTTTAAAAAACTCTACATTCTGTATCTGCTTTCCTCCTTTTCGACAATGACATTTTGCATACGGTGTGATTCGAATCATGAAAATGATGACAACAAAACAAAACTGTATTCCTTCCCGAGTCACAAGTTTGAGAAATTTAGCTTGTTGAGTGCCCATTGTAACATCATAATAGCAGAGCATAGATTGGTAAAGCAAATCACCACAACCACTTTGGAAAACAGGTGAGGGCGTTGTCCAGGCAGGAAGAGAGAAGCTGGCACAGAAGAGAGTAACGCAAGAGGGAAATTTCAATAAACAGTTGCTTCTTGTTACACCAGTGGTTCTCAAGCTTGTTCGAGCCGTTACCCAAATCAAGGTAGCGATTATGTCTTAATTACCCTTAATATTTCGCAGTGATCGCTCATAATATAGAACAACATCGTGGTTTTGGTTTCGCAGTACCCTGCGAAAAATCGCATGTTACCCTCAGTGGGTAATTTATCCCCAGTTTGGGAACCACTGCTTTACATAGTGCTGTTAACGTCTTTACAATATTATTCGTAATCTTTGTACTTTTCAGAGTCATCTTGAGGGCCGTAAAATCTAGCCGGCGGGACGTTTCCAGCTCGCGGGCCACATGCTCGATGCCCCTGCTTTACAACATAATTCTGCAAGCAGTTCATGCTGCGCTGCACACAGGCCTTAGCAGCGAGACGTCGCCACGTGCAGCAGCATTCCATTCGAAAGGCGGGGACCGGACGTTGGCGGCAATTTGCGTTGCATCATCAAGCGCTTAAAGGTCAACTCAGAAATCGCAGCGTCATTTTCTCAGAACGGTTCGAGTTCGGACTCCTCGGCCGTTCGTGACCGTCTTGCGGTTTGTCGTGACTTGTCTTGTGGCTGCGCTGCGTGTTGAGCGTGAAGACGTCGCCAATGCTAACTGAAGTCACACAGCTGCCAACCAACGCCTGGATACATCAACCCATCCTGCTTCATCAATGTGTTGTGTTTTTACGAAATTTCTTTGAAGATACGAAATGATGCTGTATTAGCGTCTGGCTATCTCAGAACAACAGAAAATACATACAAAAAAGGAAAAGCAAATGACCGCTATCACGATTTTTTGAACATTACAATCGCATTTTACTTTGTGACTGAGTGCTCGAACATTGCAGTGTTTGTTTGATTGATGGCGTATCATGCCACAACGCATTCGAATTTTACCTGGACTCGACCACTTTAGGAACTGGCGCCCTACTCTGCAGCAGTGTTATAACAAGTGTCACGGGTAAGCTAACAATAGTGTTAAGAATGTGTCTGTAATCCTGTAGTTCTGCCTTCAACGCAATTGCAAAAAGTGTCTGTAACCCTGTGATTCCGCGGGCTCCAATGTCGTTGTAAAATGTTCTATTTTGTCTGTTCTTATCGACCTGCGTTATGCAGAGAGTGTGTGTATATACCATGGACTTTGTGTCTGCTGACAAATCAAATCAAAGGTTGCGCGCATTATTTTCAAACTTTTCTTAATGGTTCATTTTTGCTTTTATGATCAGAATTGCTAATCACTTGCTTACACGGAATGTCTGCCACAGCAGCGCTTCAAAATAAAACGGAACTACGGCGGCCACGGTCGCAACTAGCTGATATTTTCGGGGGAGACAAAATGATTGTAACTTGTTGTTGTACTTTAACAACTAAACATGATTTTGAAATTTCGGGGTGGCAATTGCCCGGTTGCACCCCCCGGTTGCGAGTCTGATGGTGGCTAACGTACTAAAATGGAGCATCAAAATTTTTTTTTATAAACTTGGCTAAAGGAAAAGTTCGCTATTGCTAAAAAAATAGGTTGTCCACAGTACAAAGCGTGGTTCGCTTTCACCATTGCTTTCTTGAAGGGTCTTTGATATTCAAACTTGCTCAAGTCATTCAGTGGACATAAACTTATTTTTTCGTTTGTCGAAGATTCTGTGCTGCAGTTGCTCAAGCCGATCATGATGACACTGTTTTTTTAGAAGTGAGATGTCGTCGGACACTGAGAAACTGAATTTTCAAAGCAGGGCTGCACAGACTTACAAAGCAGTTTAAAATCTGACTATCCACACGTTTCACACAGACGTTGAGAGCTACGCAAGCAACTGTAAGCTTCTCATATTTTCATAGTTTATTTGATTAATATAAATAGTTGCTGCCAGTCGCGGTCATATACAAGCGTTTGGACAAAGAAAATGTCTTATATCTTTAATTTTCTGAAAAAGATTTTCCTTTTGTCAATAAAGTGTTCAAAAAATAGCAGTTTGATGAACACTTTACCATATCAACGAACTGTTTAAAAGACAACATTTTTATGAAAACTTTGCTTTGCAATGAAACTCTATTTCAAATTTTGCCAACACTCCACGTTTGTTTTCAAGCGTACCACCATGACACATTGGAAAATTGTACTCTTAAAAGTTACTCAGCACAGACTTTTCATGCGGTGAAACCTTCACTTTTAGAAATAACAAAAAAAAAATCATAAAAAGTGCAAAGCTCAAGCCAGGGAATCAAAGCAAAGGAACCTGCTAAGATTTTTGTAAATCGTTATCTTCTGCAAATGAAAGTTTAACAAGACAATACGGAAAGATTTCAAGCTATCACCTCGATCTCACAAACTCTTGTAGATTTGTATGCATTCTGTAAATCCGCCCGCAAAGTTTGTCGATAAGTTTCATTCCATTTAGTTTTTTTTCTGCAAAGTTGATCAGAAAAGCTTAACAATGCGTGAGAGTAAAAATGTGATGACTTTTGCGGCCGATATGAAATTTGAGGCCGATTGATGAACTGTCAAAAGGCTGCCTATCTTTTTACAAGCTTTATGTAATATGTCGGAGATTTGCGGTCTGTGGTAAACTTTTAATTGGACACAAGAAATACCAGTGTTCTAGTAAATGAAAGATCTACACTGCGTAACCAACAAAACCCTTCAAGCTAATTTGTTGCAACTTCAAAACGTTTGAAAGTTTCAAAAACACCTTACGATTAAAAATAAAATATTCGATGTAGTTTTCCCCCCTATAAACAGCCTGCAACACCAGTTGTTCCTTGAAAGGCGAGAGTGTGAATTATGCCGACCAAGTCAAACCTATGTAATTAGTTACTTCATGCCTCAGTGAAGGATTACCATGACACTCACAGGCAAGTGAAATCACTTTATGGCACAGCAAACAGGCTCAGAAGCACCTTTTCTCTAGCCTACTGCATACCAATGTGTGCCTGTCAAATGTGATAAAAGTGCAGTACACACAATCTTGTAAACTCCTCCGCATTGCCTGCAACAATACTTATCGAATTTTTGCATTATATCCCCAGAAATTTATGTGTTTGCCCACATTAAGTTAACTATTTCGTCGCGACATTTGATGCCTTCATAAGAAACAATTTGTATGATTTTTTTCAACGATGTGCATCTTTACCAACCTTTTTGTTCGCTCACTTCATTGGTCCGATGCATTTCACAATTTTCAATTTTTTCTCACTATGTTTCTGTATGACAATTACCGAGCGTAGTATAGCTATTGGTGCTGTGTTTCTTCAGTGTTCGTTTTCTCTACATAGTATTAGCTATGATTATATTTGAATAAGAGCTGATGATGCCTACTTCGTAGGCGAAATATATATTCTGTAAGATCTTAGTGTTTGATTCTTTGCTGAGAAAGCATTTCTATACAAAGACAGTATTAGCTACGTTTGCCAACTAACACCTACACCGTGATACATTGTGTATAAGCATTTTTTAACCTTGTGGTTTTCAAACTAGTGTGATTTGGACATTGTGTCTGAGCCAAGCAAGTAAATAAAAAGAAAATGAAAACGAAAAAATAAGAATTTCAAAAAAAATAGGTTTCCTAAAAAGTTTATGAAATAAAGACTGCATTTTTTCAAGCAATTGTTTTGTAAAGGAAATGCTCATTTTGCCCCGAGGTTCTTCTACCTCCGTAACGGCTTCTTTTTTTAAGGAAACCGTTAATGCCAAACCACACAGGTTATTAAAAAAGGTTGCCGAAGCAGCAAAAGTGTGAAAAATAACAAAAAAACTTTTATTTTTGGTCCTCCACATACAGTGCAGAGATTCTTTTACCGATTGCGAGAACGCTGAACAGCATGGGCCTTGCGGGCATCTCGTTGTTGATAGATTTTTACAGAGCGATATAGGTGTGGTCGCAGGATGCGGCCGATTTATTGCCCGCACAAATGTTTTCCAATTCCTATCGAAATATTTTGCCAATGGCGATGTGACAATGCAAAATGTAAGAAAGCAAGATTTTTATGGGTTACAAGCGTTGCTTACGTGGTTTAAAGAAAAAATTAATTAAATTTATATTTCTACATGATGAATTGAGTAATGGAAAAGCTATTTTGCAGATCAGTGCCGAGCGGAATAGCGTGTTATTTGGTGTGCATTTTTCAAAAAGCTCAAGTAATTAGTTTCCACAAAGGCGACGAAGTTGAATCAATCAGCAAATTTTTAAAAAATAAGAAACCTATTTGACGCAATCCTATGCATCCACAGTCGTGAACTCGTATTCAAATAGAATGACTTTTGTAATCCATTTCAAATAAAACGATTTTTCTATTTGAATAAGATTTCAGGAATGCGGATGCCTATAGTATTACGTGAAATTAATTTATTATTTTAAAAAATTTTCTGATTGATTCGTTGTCTATCTCCCTTGTAGAGACCATTGTTACTTGAATACAGATATGTGTGAATTTGAATTATCGCCAAGTGAGGAAAGCAGAGCCCAGTCGGCTGATTCCTGGAAAGCTTGCAGAAAACCTAGAGCTTTTAATTTAAAAAAAAACATTGAAGTTGTATGCAAGATGTGGATAAAATAAGCCGTTAACTCGTATTGATTAGAAGGCATTTACGGCTCAGATATCTTTGTTAGTTTCAACCACGTGTTGAACTTCATTCGGAAGAAAAAAATATAATACTTTTATCGCAGTGACTCAGACAAACAGTGAGCTTATGCTTTTCTTTGACCAACCAACTGATATGGAATGCAGTCGTATTACTTTATGAGTAGAAACGTCACATTTCTGCTTTGGTCGAGCAGGTAAAGAAAGCAGTTGAAGACGTAGACAGTCTTGAAAAATTTAGAGAAAATTTTGAAAGCTAGTATGATTTCTTGTTTTTAATAAGAAGGCGGTAGGAACACCAGCATGGATGGTAAACAGCTTGATTTCCAATAAAAGGATAGTTTCGCCAAGACTTGACCTGGACCCGAGAACGCTCAAGTACTTATAAGATTGCAATAAAACTCTCCGCTGCGGATTTTGGATGAGTTGAACAATTTTTAACCTTGCAGCTTTGAACAAAGCTGGAAGTTTTTCAAACTTCCAACAAACTGCACCATTTCAAATCGATTTGCAACCTTCACAATACGAAATCAAAGTATGTGCAAAAACAACGCGGCAAGACAGCATGCCGCCATTGCAGCATCGCAAACGTTAATCAAACTAGTCGCTTCACACACACCTGTGCACGAAAAACACGAACAGTGCATTGCATAGGCTAGGGGTTGGCAAACGTGTTCAATAGAAGGGTCATTTGCAAAACAACAAAAATACCAGCGAGCCACAAAGTCAGTTTGTGGTGGCAATGCAAATACGGTAAAGATTGCTAGTTTTACATTAAACGACCTACAGTAATTGAAACACAACAAACGGCGTCTTTACCAAAACCATGTTTTTATTTGATTGGCCTGACTCCGGAAACCTGAACAATGCGTTGTTAAAGCTGTGTGAATTAATTCTCCAAAGTAAGTGGCCATTTGTTAGGGTTGCACGATGTTTTGATTTTACGAACTTCATTACAGAGAATAAAAATTCACAATACGTCGTACTAAATACGGAAGTGAGTCGTACAGTGGTCTTTTAAGCTCTGGGTGTTTACTTTCTGGAATCTGTCGCCGGAACTCAGCTGCAAAGTAGCACTGACTGGTATTTTTAGAGCCATATCTTCTTGCATTTCGGTCGGTTTCATTTCTTCAGCAGACAAGTTTGTGACAAACGATTGGCGAACTGGACAGCCATCACCGACTACATTAACGTTGAATAAATTTACAAGAAATGCAAGCATGGCTCTTATTCCTGCCAGGAACAGAGTTCAAGGGAGGACTGTGGGGACATATCCCCACAACTTTTGGACAGGGGGGATACAACTTCTTTTGCCCCCCAATAGTTTGTGGAAAAAAATAATGCAGTTGTACAAATTTCTGGTTTACATTACTGTTGCAAACCACCAACATAAAGCCAGGCAATAAATATGAAAAATGAACAGTATAACATCATCACTGGATTATCTGTAGACACAGTACAGTAGATGTAAACTGAATTATCACGATTGTTGAGAATTGTGTTGATCAACCGAATCGGTGTGTACATAAACTTCGCTCAATCACGAAGTTTTGCGCTGGTCTGTAACCTGCAAAGAGAATAAGGTTGCCACTGCTAGTATTTACCAAAAGATCTTCTGGTTGGTTTTTGATTTGATCCATTTGGTTTAGTGGTTCTAGTGGAACGGCGTCCCGCAGGGATCTGTCCTGGCACCCCTTCTCTTCAACATATACATCTCTGACCTGCCAACCACCGTCTCCAGAATGTATGCATATGCTGACGATCTATAGCAATCATGCATGCTCATGGAGACTGCGTGGCAGGCAGTAGAAGGGGCGCTGACCAAGGACATGGCAACCGTAGATGAATACCTCCAGACTTGAAAGCTAAAGCTCAGCACTACAAAAACGGTGTCGGCAGCCTTGCACCTTAACAACAAGGAAGCTAAACGTGAAATAGAAGTCATCTTCAACAACAAAACCCTGCCCTTCTGCTCCGAACCCAAATGTCTCGGAGTAACGTTGGACAGGTCGCTCACGTATTGCAGACACCTTGAGTCACTTCGCAAGAAGCTGACATCACACGTCGCACTCCTGAGGCGGCTTGCAGGCTCCGGTTGTGGTGCTGGAGTAGCAACTCTGCGAACAGCCACCCTAGCCCTGGTGCATTCAACCGCAGTCCACTGCGCTCCTGTCTGGTGCCGCATTGCTCATACCCACCTTATCGACCCCGCCATCAACGACGCCTTGCGAATTTTTACTGGATGCCTGCGTCCTACACCAGCGGACAACCTTCCAATACTCGCAGGCATCCAAACTGCTGAGCTTCGTCGCAGTGGAGGCACACTGTCTCTAGCACGTCGTGCTATGGAGCCTGGACACCTGCTCTACTCAGCACTCACCCGTCCACCGAGTGCAGATGCACGGCGCTTCAAATCGAGACATCCACTTGTACCCGCCGCACAACAACCCATCAGTTCATCTAACAACAACAACATGCGTGCGGCGCAGTGGGCGGACAACCAATGGAATGCGGAGTGGGCGGACAACCCCACAAGACTCGCATTTTCATCCCCGACATCGGCACCCACTCCGCCGGAGTGACCCTCCCAAGAAGAGCCTGGGTCCAGCTTGACCGCCTCCGCACCGGTATCGGCATCGACCTCCTCATGGACTGTACGGCCTGACGGTCCTGGACGATGAGACAATCGAATGGCTGCTCAACACCTGGCCCGAGATCTAGTGCGGCCAATCAGTGAGTAGAACAACTGGCTCAAAAGAAGAAGTGGTTCTAGTGAATCTTTTGGTTATTAGCAGTACATTTTATTTCGGAACTGACAAAATTTGAATTGATTATCACACCTTTCAAGCATTATTATGTTTATTAAAAGCCCAACTCTCAGAAGAAATGTTTTTTCATAATAAACGCAGTTCTAGATATAGCACCATTGTACAATTGTACAGTACCACTTGCTGTACCACCACCATGGGCGTAGCCACGGGGCATGTTTAAACTTTTTTTATTTGCTCTTGTGCACAGTATATTTTAGAAAATAGCAGGTCATTGTTGGTATATATGGTATTTCAGAAAAAAGCAACTTGTTTTTTTTTCCGCTTTGCTATGAAAGGTAACTTCCATGAAAACAACTTTTCCACTAAGTTGCGCGCAGCCACAGGTCCTCGAATCCAAACTTGCCTGCTTTTTGTCTCTGCGCATGCAGGACTCACATGCACTTGTTTTAAACAAAATATGTGTAGAAGCTTTCTTAGGCATGGGGAGCAATTAAACAGGTTAGAACCAGCTGTATGGCACGAATTACTGTTAGATTTGTAAAGTTCGCTGTGAAAGGAAATTGAATGAATCATTTGAAATTTTGGTGTTCCATCAAAACAAGGGCTTGTTGTTTATAATTTCGAATAACTGCGTCACTTCATGTCTTTGTGCCCTGCAGGCAATCTTATCGTTACAAACAAGCGTTCTCGACATGCAGAAGAATATCAGAGAGCCGATGCTCGTGTTTTATAACGAAGTAAAAGTAAGAGGGAGCGTTCGCTTCGGAAAAGGATCGATGACCTATTTTTACTGCAGCCTGATATCCCAGAAACAAGCCAAGGTGGTTACGGGATGGCAGTTTCATAAGTACAAAGCACCTAGCGACGCACTTTGAATGCGCCTGCGGTCTACCTAAAACAATTATATGCTGGCATAGTTAAACGTGACTTATCTTTAATTATTGTAATTAATTGCAAGATTGGGCCGAAGCTAACTTTTCAATAGATTATCCGTGAGGTAATTTAGCAAATAAATTGCAAATTTATAACCTTCCCCTCTATAATAGCAAATAGAATCTATTAGAGTAAGAACCGAAGATGGGTGAAATACTTGAAATCGGTTTCACAGTGAAACAATGCTCTAATGGATTCGAATGCGTCACTTTTTTAGAGATTTATTGTTGGAATATGGATATGTGCAAGTCCGAATTGTCACAAAGTTATGAAATCAGAGCAAGGCATGCAGATTTTTGGAAAGTTCATAATAAACCTAGAGCCTTCAATTACTATAATAGCAAATATTATATGGAATATCTACACCATAACATTTAGAACTGCTAGCAGAGAGAATAGCGTGTAATGAGCATTTGTTATTTGTTTTGCTCCCAGATCGAGGTCATCAGAAAACTAAAATTATTTTTTAAGTTCAATAAAAGCCAGCACAGCTTTCACAAATTAATAAATGGAAATGGTTCATAGAAGGGATAGTTTTGGCGTCGAATTTGGTTATTTTCAGCGGCTAATTTCACTGGGATTTATCGTTAAACGACAAGGAGACCCTTTCAGGACTAAGCCATTTTGTTGGCTCGGGGGCCATTTGAAAAGGCCACGTTGAGCGGAGAGCCGTACCTTCTAATTTGATCGTAAAATAAATAAATAAACAACAACAATAATGGTACGCAGAAAAGGCTTATATTATAGCCTTATTGTTCTTGTACATATGCACACTATCCAGCGCAAGCACTTCAGTGAGACAAATGTAACCTTGCACAGTTTTCAAAAAATTCAGATTTGAATATTTTTCCTGAATGCTTCCGTGGGCCACTGAAAACGCTTTGGCGGGCCAGGGGCTGCTAATTGCCCACCCCTGTTCTAACTTTACTTTCAAACATTTATGGAATTGGAATCTGAAGATGTTTAATCCAGGGTTTTTTTAAAGGTGTTTTAGGGACCCGACGCGGGTCCCTAGAATTTCAAATCGGGTCCCTAGAATCAGAGAAAATCGGGTCCTTACAAGTCCACACCGGGTACCTAACATTTTCCTTAAAAAAAACTGGTTAATCATTTAAATGCATCTTGCATATTGTTTAAAACATTAAGATGCCAAGCAATTGGTCTAAGAAGCTCCGGTGTGTACAAAAGTTAACATGCATGAAGCAACACTTTGCTGACCAAAATCGCGCCGGTTGACAAATCGTGCACCAAACACGAACACTTGCTGGAGATGATCTAGTTCCGTTGACCTCAATGGACCTTCCTTCCCTCGAGGCAAATTTGCAGACATATAAACGTGCGTATGATTTAAGCTCAAGACTCATTTCAGTTTTGAGAAGATTGCCAGCAGTCTCATTGCGCGTGCACGAATACCTGCGATTGCTTGAGTCAAAGCTACACTGAGTAAGAAAATTTTGCCAGGAGTTGACGTTTGCGCAAATCGGTTGATCGGTTTGAAGCCAAAATACTGACACAAGCAGAGTGTTTTGGCAGGTTGCAAGATCTACACTTAAGATCACCAGTTTTTTCTCATTGTGGACTGTTTAGACGCCGCGAAGAGATTTAAACGCCCTTGCTATTAATTTGTGCTAATTGTGTGAAGCGAGTTTTGTCACAACCCGGGTAGCAGCTTCTCATTCGCAATGATTTCATGCAGGATTTTCGGTGTGGTTGCGTGGAACTGAACAAGCGTGAAAATGTGGAGTTGCTGCATTGTTGAGTCCTCGTTATTAAACGCTCTGAAAAGTTTTATCTGCGCATTAAATAATATGGCAAAGAAGCTGCCGTTGGTTTTCATGTTCCTTTAACACTGGCAGCAACATTTAAATTGAGAAATATTTAAGCTGAAGAGTTACAACATTTAAATTTGAAAAACTTATTTTATAAGTTCAATAACAGACAGCATATCTTTCACAAATTAACGGTTGGAAACGGTTCATAGAAGGAATGGCTATAACATCCAATCTGATCACTTTCAGCAGCAAATTTCACTAGGATTTGTTGTTGAACAACTCACAATAGCTCGAATTTGTGTTAAAAACTTTTTTAAATCTGCTAAAACGCAAATTTGTTCATAGTACGTTATCAAGTGACATACAGTAGGCTTATCAAGTGACATACGGTAGGCTTATCAAGTGACATGGGTAAGTTATAATTGCCGTGACCACTGTTTGTTTGTTACAGGCCACTCTTCATTGACGAACGTTATCCTACACCTAGGCTAAACCCATCTTTTGAAGTTTAAAAGTTGATTTTAAACTCGCACTAAATACAACTTGGTAAAGTGTGCTCACAGTAAACTTTTTCGCAACTCCAATAGTAGAAGCATTAGCAACTCATCCTCTGGTTTCACATGCAGGCTTACCCACCTCGTTTCTTGCACAAAATGTTGCTAAAGCGTCGTTATTTCAGCCTCATGGGAGTGAAAATAGGGAGTTTGAAATCAACTTCCACTCACCGTCATCATTTCCTAAAGATACAAAAGATTCATAGGTTGGCAACAACACAAAACCAAAGCAAAATTTGGCAGAAAGCTATTATTTGCTATCAAAACAACTTTTTAATTTTGTTTCAGCACCCCTGAAACAAATAATTTTTGAGGTCATCCGGTTAAGATTGAGATATTTAAATTGATTTAATTGGCCAAAAGTTAAGCATTTTATGGGCTAAGTGGCAATTGTAGGTACTTTTCAATAACCTGTTTCCTCTGTACAAGGATGCCTGCTTATTAGTTGAGTCATTTTGGTAGGACAGCATTCCCTCACTTACACACAGGTGTAAATTAGTGGTTTCCCATAATTATGACTGACGACAAAGCTCTTTAAAAAGTGCTGTTTCTGTTATGCACCGTTTCGTTCGACGTTTAGGTGGTTCTTGAAAAACGATGAGAAAGTGCGAAGTCATTTATTCAGCTAAACTAGTTTTTTGATCTGCTACTCGAAATCTACTACTCAAAAAATCTGCATTGTTTTTTACAGAGGTTTCAGGCCACCAAACCGAGTCAGGATTGAGTTACCATTAGTTTCAATGTTGTTTTTTATTTTTGTTTATTTATTTTTTAGGTACACTTGGCAGTAGCGAGTGGCAAGCATGCGTAATTTCGCTCCGTTCATAGTGTTGCTTTCTACGTTCTGGGCGATTGCACGCAGTCACGTCCGCCTCACTTTCCCGCCAGCGAGGGACTACGCCCTCGACTTTATGGACAATGCACGAACGCGTGGCCCGTGCGGTTTCGGGCCCCGGTCAGGTAAGCGATGCCCCCACCAACCGCAACGACTGCATTCCGGAACTTTGGTTGTTCAATTATTACTGTTTACTGCACAAGGCACACAAAACGTTTCACGCGAAATTCGCGGCCCTGTCACTCGGTGGTTCAAAGAGGACTTAACTGCTTTTGGTCGAACGAGCACTCTGGAGCGTTTTCATCAAACAAATTTATGTCTCATATTTGGTTTGTCACTTTTCTTTGAACAGGAGGAAAAGTAACAACATTCTTGCAAGGATCTTCCTTCGAAGTAAGATGGCATTTGGCATACGCCCACAGGGTATGTACACGCATAGCATTGGTTCGAGGTTATGTTAAATCCGTCGTTAACGATTTTTAACAGTGATGTACAATAACATCAAGATTGTACTCTTAACGATTGTTTAAAGTTATCATAATTGCTTTTGCAGTGCCGCAAAAGATTTTGGATGTGTTGAAACTAAATGATTCCGTAAGTTCTGCCAGCTTCAACGATCCTTCTTTACTTTCCAGGGAGGTAACAAACTCACTATCATAAGGGAGAACCCTGGTAATACTCAGCGACTGGCTCATCTGACCAACGATCAGTTTCTGTTTAGAAACGATTCAACGTGAGTGCCCTTGTTGCGTAACTCAAATTTTGTGATTTTTGGAGCTGTGGCTGAAGTTTTCGTCACATTTATTTCTGGTGATTCCTCGCAAATCATGTTGGCGTTAAAGTTATTATGAGAATTTGAACTTTTCTTAAAGCTGATATTCCATTTCCATTCACGGCTATGATGTACACCAGGGATGTCCAAAAAAAAGAGGACCTAATTTGATCACGTAGAGGTGCCCGGGAGCCAGCAGTTCCTTCTGACAGCTTTTACTGCATGGTTCAGGTATTCGCAAAGGTTTGAAGCAAAATCACTCCTTTGCTGCGGCTTTCATGCTCATATTCGTTCTCAGCATATCAAAACAGAACGGGAACCGTACAATGGCGTCGTTCAAAAAACAATGGCGTCGTTCCGACCCAGAACCTTAATCCAGGCTTTGGTGGGCCACATGCAACACAATCTGAAACTAAAACCGCTTGCCATGCGCTCGCGGGCCGCACTTTGGCCACTCCTGGTGTACACATAGACGTATAACAAAAATTGTTGTTTACGTTTTCGTTACGTTAAACTGCTATCAGGTGGTCATCACAGGAGGTGGTGGAAAAACGCTCTTGCACTCTTTAACTGTTTTTGAGAACACCAACTGACTGTCAAAAACACTGTACAACTCACTATCGAACCAGACCTATTTAGAACAGTCACATATATGCTTAATACAGTAGTCCCCGCTTGCCCACGGTTAATAAGCCCAGCCGCTTAAAATAGTGCAAAAGTGTCCGGTCCGGAATTGCTCCATTTATTCCTGTAATAAAAAAGCCGCTTTACAAACCCAAAGCCTCGCTTAACCCCAGTTTGCGAACACATATGCTTAAAATTAGGTGAAACACCTTTGCAACTCACACTTCTTTGTCTTACTCTGGACGGTTTCACACTTCGTTACGCTGCCGACCTAGTTCTTAATTCAACTGTTTCGTAACAGATCGTGTATTTGTGCCGTAATCGATAGGCAAGGCAACTGGTGCTCTGTAGAATTTACTGTACTTTCAAAATGTCAAAGAGGCGTGCAGGCGAAATGAATATTGTTTTAGCGTAATAAACAAAGAAAATTGCTCGTTACCAGTGACTGTTGTGCACAGTGCTAATAGATTTAGCAGCTTTTGGCGATAGTACAGTGGGCCATACTCATTTATGCACATGAGAGTGGCGAAAATTTTTATCCCGGTAAGCTCACCCGCAAGCCCAAAATCGTCCGGTCTCGAGGTGGGCTCAAATAAGCGGGGGCTGCTGTATCTGCGTTCTCAAAAACTCTGAAAAAGAGTTGTAAAAAGCCACCTATCTTTGATCCATGTGTTTCAGAGTAGTTGACTTCTTTTCACATTGTGGAGAAAATTAAGGTCAGCTTTACGCCATATACAGTTTATTTATTGAACAGCAACTGATTCCATTTGAACAAGATTGTAGGGCTGAGGATGTGTAGCGTTACGTGAAATCGATTTCCTATATAAAAAGATTTGATTCACTTGTTTGTCACCTTTGTGAAAGCTAGCTACTTAAACCGCAACTTTTCTCTTCCGTAATTTTTTGACCCTACCCCTGGATAATTTCATTTATGTAATGTTAACTCACTTTCCTTAACAAATTTGCAGAAGACAGCACGCAAGAGTTGTCTTGCCGCCGAATCTGACATGCAACAGATGCACCTTGCAATTGCTGAGGGAGGCGTCCGAGTGGGGCGGTCGTTACAGGTTTTGGAGTTGCTCTGATATTTCCGTTATACCATGGACTCAAGGAAGGAAAGAACTAACATCAAAGAAACCAGGATTGCCTCAAGGTGGAATGGTAGATTCGAAACCGAAACCATCTACTGGGCCTCACACTGGTCCAGAATCATACAGTGAGCCAGAACCCACCAATGAGCCAGAACCCACCAATGAACCAGAACCCACCAATGAACCAGAACCCACTAATGAGCCACAACCCACCAATGAGCCAGAACCCACCAATGAGCCAGAACCCACCAATGAACCAGAACCCACCAATGAACCAGAACCCACAAATGAGCCAGAACCATACCACAAACCCGAGCCAACCAATGGACCAGAACCCACCAACAAGCCGGAACCCACCGATCAGCCTGAACCTTACGTTGAGCCAGAACCAACAAATGAACCAGAGCCTACCAATGAACCGGTACCAACAAATGAGCCAGAACCATACCATAAACCAAAGCCTACCAATGAACCAGAACCTACCAACGAGCCGGAACCTACCAATAAGCCTGAACCTTACGTTGAACCAGAGCCGACAAATGAACCAGAGCCAACCAATAAGCCGGAACCAACTGGAGAACCCATTTCAAGAGGTGCTACCGGAAAAGAAAACTATGAGCAACGAAATTATGCCACAACGTCGCAAATGGGAACTGGAGTGACAAACGAAAAATCGGTGTGCTTTCAGGGAAAATGTCTGAATGGTGGAGAATGCGATGAAGACACTGCAATATGTAGATGCACACGGCTGTACACCGGAGACCGGTGTCAATTTCAAGGTAAGTTACAAAACCCGCATACACAGGGTTGCCCCAGCGCGACGAGCCCCAACCGCAAAAATCACAGCCAGGCCGCGCGTTTCCAACCGAAATCTCGAAAAAAACAAGATAAGGAGATAGCTTGGCCAATATCTGGCACATTCTGTAAGCTTCAAAATTTTCGAAAGCTTCGCAAGCTTCAGGAGAGTATTCGGGATTTCCTCTGGACGAGGATTCAGGTACGCTTACTTCGGCCGTGCACATACAGCAGGTGTTGAGTGCATTCGTCTGAAGGATGTCTTAATCATTACATCTCGCGTCTAGTCGCCATTCGCCATTGTGGCGTACGTGAAGCTAACGCGTGAAGAAGAGAAATTATAATTATAGTTTTATAATCGCCGCCGTTCAAATGTGACGTAATAAATTTTCAAAGTATAGTATTTCCTGAGCTGCAGCCTATTCAAGAGCAGAACACAATATATTGAAATCAACAGTCACTTGCAATGCAGCCCCCAGATCTTAATAAAACTAGCAAGTGACACTAGTCCAGTTAGTTAAACCAAACTAACCGGTACCAGGCATCAAACAAATAACACGTAAGATCAAGAAAACAAAGAAAACTCAGAAGGGTATGCCTACATAAAGGTAGTGTGGTGACTGGTGGCGATATAAATTAGGTTTGATTGATTTACTCATCAGCCTTTGTTTTTCAAATAATTCGTAATCCGCGGGATAAATTATTTCAACGGTTCTTTCTTTTCGCGTCTTCCCCTAACAATACGTGATCTATTGGATCGAACACACTTTTTGCTGGGAACAATAAATAGTTACGAGGCACGCGTGGGCAGTTGGCAAACACACTGACACTTTTTTCCATTAATGCGACTTGGGGTCAACTCGGCAAGTTAAATAGCTGCTGTGCAGGTGCAGAAAACAATATGGCCAGTTTTTTTAAGAAGGATTCTGTTGCTTCCAAGCTCATAGCTACTTGCAAATGTTGTGAGTGCATGTTTGACGGAAGGACCATAACACATAAAACAAACATTTTGCTAAAACACGCACACTTTCACCAAACACATCAATATCATATTTATAACACAAAGCATGAGGTGCTTTTGTGCTTCGCACATTTTCAGCTCCAGGCATTTTCGGTGCTGGGAAGAGATTGGTTTATTCTTTGAAATGCTTGACTAGTTACAGCTCATTAAAAAGCTGTTGTTATTGTGTGATGAACGCAACACATGTGGTAAGGCCAATGACAGCTTGAGGATCACTGGACTCAAATCCTCGATCGATGTTGGACTATTTTTTCTTTTTTCTGCAAAATGCTGTGCGCATGAACATTAAAAAAAGCTTGGTAAAACTGACTTGTGCCGGCCATTTCCAATCATCGCGGACAGCACCAGATACATTTTCAATTGAAGCTCAAAATTTTGTAAGGAATTAAATGGAAGCGATGTTAATATTAGAAATTGTAAAATCTTGCTTGTTGCCGCAGCTTTCGCTTGATATTGTGGAACCTGAATTGGGGAAAAAACGTTATTTTGAAGAGTATTAGTCTAGCTTGACTGTAAACCTACCACGAAACCAAGAGTTTAAAAATGATATTTTCATTTTGGGGATTTAAGAACTTTTAATGCAGGTCTCGCGTATTATTTTTTCATGCTATCGAATTTCCAGTTAAGGACGGGGCATTTTTTAATAGGCACTGCTTATAAAAAAAGTCGCTCCTTCATACATTTGCGGCAGTGAGAGCACTGAGAATTCTTTTTGCATGTACGTGCACAAACGCGAAATTTCTATTTTTAGATGAATGTTGGTCGGATGATGACTGCAGCAACCATGGCCAATGCATTGACACGAGAAGCACAACGTATCCAAAGCTTTTATGCTACTGTGAGCCTGGCTGGTTCGGCGACCACTGCGAAAGAGGTGAATACTTATAAACAATTTTGTCGCGATGTTCAAATATGGCACTCCCTTTTTCCAGCAGAAATGCCAGGCTGACTTAATGTATGTAAGCGATTTGATAGTATTTTACGGCACGAGTAAATTGGCATATATTTTTGAGGCAGAGTCTGAGCTTAATGTGATTCTCCAAAATATATTTCCAAAAAATACAAATCGCCAAAATATATGTTTTGCAACAGAGTCTGAGCTGAATGCGATTCAAAGCAATTACAAAAGCGATCCAAGCTTCTGGTCGATAGAGCTAAGTCCAAACAATGCGAATTTGTTTTGGCGATTCGTGAAGAACTTAACCCAGATCGAAGTGGCTCTTCAGGTGAAATCGACCAGCTGGGTCGGTATCGGATGGAGGCCGATCAACCAAGGGTCATGCCGGGTTTTACCTCCACCGCAGACGGCTTCTGCGATGTTTATGACTAATAAGACTTCTCCTAAAACGATGGCTTCCGGGTCTAAAAGGGTGAGTCATACGTACTTTGGCAACTGAGCTGAACTGTGATATTTTGACAGTTTCAACGGGTTGAAATGTTATTTTCGCCTTGATATGCAGTACTGACTTTGGTACTCGAGCTCTTTCGCTAAACCTGTGTTGTTTCAAAGGTCTCAGTTTCATGACTTTTTGCTGCCTCTTTGATCTTGTTCTTTAGAGGTCGGCATTTACATGAGATATTATTGAAAGTGTTGTGATGGATGAGAAAAACCATTGTGAAATTCCTGAAGTTATTACCAAAACACTTCAAAATCCAGATTGGGCTTCCTTGATACGCTCTCATATTACTATCACTTAACCTAAAAGGTTATGTGCTTCAAGGCTAGTGTCAAACGCTCGATCAACAGTTAACCACAAGGTTGCGGAGCCGGAGCGCCGGAGCTGGACATTTTGTCTGGAGCCGCAGGCAGAGCTAGAGCTCAGATTAAAAATTAGAAGGAGCCGCAGCTCAGTTTAAATTTAAAGACCGGAGTTGGAGCTGTGACCGTTTGAGAGGTGGCTCCTGCTCCGGGTCCCTTCCTAGATACTAACGGTTTTGCAAAATTGACTGAAAACTAGACTTACTTTGCCGAAAACAGTGCTCTTTAAAGCACACTAAACGCGACTGTTGCGAGTTACGGCAACAGACTGCAACAATGGATCTGCGAGTCGTTGATGTTTCCTTGGCTTAAACATCGCTAAAGTGTCATCGTAGCTAGACAGGCGTGGTATTACTTGTTAACTACCACAATATCTTACTTTCTAGTCAGAATGACCAGCTGGTGTCAAGCGAAAGCTATTAGTGTACATCTCGTACCTGTTGTACCAGGCAGATGCAACAAACACCGAACATTTTAACCACCTCCCAGTGATATAGTCAACAACAAAATATCCGAGACATAAGTGAAAACCTTGAAACTAAAGCGATGCTAAACCCTCATCTGAGAAGTGAGAACACAAAAATGTCAGGCCAAGCTCAAGCTATCTTTTGCGATGTGCGAAGCGATTTCATCAAACTTTGTAGGAAAGAATTGATTTCAATGTAGTTTTGAGGATAAATAAGGCAAAAGACAGAGTTTTGTACAGTGAAACAGTTAGTTTAAGTCAGTGGATAAAAGGTGTAGGACAGTAGAATTTTGATTTTAAAAACTAAATGACTATCCTTTCTTATGATGCCCTTGCTCAGAAACTCACAAACGTAAATTTCCGGAGACAGTCTGTAAAAAGACGTTAGTCATCAGGCTTTACAAATAGTCGATCCAGATTATGTAGGGCTACGATTTGCAACTAAAATGTCATGTTTGGTGATGGGACATTGCAGTTTTACAGCCTCTGAAGAGGAGGCCCACAAGAACATGTCGATATGACTTTTTCAGTCACGTTTGAATTCTGAAACGTTTATTAAGGCTGAGCGACGGAAGGGTTAAAGTTCAACGTTTAATTCTGAAACGTTTAAGACAGCTGTGTCTTAATCATGAATTAATGTGAGCGTTTATCATGAATTAATGTGAACTCTTATGAACTAAACTCTTTAGCATGAATTAATGTGAGCGTTTGATGCATGTATTCTATTCAGCCGTCTGCCCATAAAGATCCAGAGGAAATTTTCGAAAAGCAGATGGTTGGAAATGTTGAAAATCAATGCAAAAATAGAGGAAACCAGGGCGCTGCGCCGATGTCTACAGTTGGACGAAACTTGAATCCTACAGCGGAACCATCTGGCGAACCTGAACCTTCACGTCCTAGTCATGCGCCAGAACCGACTGGTGAGCCACATTCCATTGGGCGTCCGGAACCCACTAGTGAGCCACACACGCTTGGGTGGCCAGAGCCAACCGGTGAATCAAATCCTTCTTGGAGACCGGAACCTTCAGGAGAACCTGAACCATCTGTGGAACCACAACCATCTGTGGAACCAGAACCATCTGTGGGACCACAACCATCTGTGGAACCAGAACCATATGTCGAACCAGAACCATCTGTGGAGCCACAACCATCTGTAGAACCAGAACCCTCTGTGGAACCACAACCATCCGTGGAACCAGAACCATCTGTGGAACCAGAACCATCTGTGGAGCCACAACCATCTGTAGAACCAGAACCCTCTGTGGAACCACAACCATCCGTGGAACCGGAACCCTCTGTAGAACCACAACCATCTGTGGAACCAGAACCATCTGTGGAACCAGAAGCGTCTCCCAGTGGTGCTAGTCGACTACATGCCATGGATTGCGTAGACATTGTCATTGGTTCTGTGAAAGGTGCGTTTTTGCTACCTTAATTTCGTTACATCTGCATCATCTACAATTGGTTTCGACTAGCGTCTCCATGTTTTACAACAGAGATTTTACCGAGAACAAGGTTAAAACTAGTTTGTTTTTGTTTGTGCACTGTCGCGGCTTCATGCGAAAGCGTTCTTTAAATTTTTGGTTAAAAATTTAAGATTCTTAAAAAGCGCAATCGCTGATGAAACTTCGCTAATATCGAAACATGGCTGAAACAAGCATATTTAGTACTCAAGACACATAGCTAAGTATATTTTAATTGATTTGTGTCATTTTTACGAATTTTTGTCAGCTGTTAACGTACTAAGCGTTTTGCATTCAAATTCTGACAATTGACGATTTTCGTCGGAGAACACTTTCAATGTCTTTACTAAGAAAACTTTTTCAGTCCATCCGAAATGCAAGGTTGACATTCTAAAATTCAATAATGATTCAAAGTGTGCATTACAAACTTTCTCTGGATGCACTGTGACATCACCAAGATGTGTGACACCCGTGGACAAAGTAAAGTGTGATGCGTTAGAAACAATGTTGCTCGCGGCAAGTGACTCGAATTGCTCTGAACTACCGCAAAAATTTTAATATGGTTGCAAAATTAAAAAAGATTAATATTTAGTCAGTCCTTCGGCAGTTTTGCTTCCTTCTCTCTGTGAACGTCCATCACAAGTTGATTGTTTTAATTGAAGGAAATCTACACCGCATACAGGATATGTACACACGGGACAGATCAACACCAAGAACAGACAAGTTTTATGGTGGGGAAGACAGCTTGACATCAGCAGTTGGGTCGCAAGTTGACGGTGTTACTACTATTGTCTTCAGAAAACCTGTGCAAGGTATTTACAAATTCAGTCCGATTTTTGCCAAAGTGTATTTTGAATGCCAAAACGTAGACATAAGATACGTTTTTCTCAGTATGAGCTGATGATGTTTTGGATGCCATATCTAGCACACATCTTTCCTGCCTTGCTATACTCAGTCGCTCATCAGTTGTACGACTGATTTGTGCATTGGCTATTTTTGTAAGCGTGATTAACATTGGCATCGCTTCGATGATGTGCTATCTCACGCGCACGACGCAGCATCGAATATCACTCGGAAATCGAGCTTCCTTTCTTCACCAGAGGCAAAACATTCTTCTGTTCGCGCCAGAGAGTATGAACTCAAGGTTTAAATGCAACCTTTAAGTGCTGATAATAACTAACGCACGAAGCAGCTTCGATCTATCAAATGTTGAACGTGTTGTGCTTTTTCAGCCAAACACTTCACTGATCACATGTTCCTCCCCTCGTCTATGCACGTGATCTGGGCGAAAGGTCAAGAGATCAATTCCTACGTCCATGCTCCGGGTTCAGGTTTGGAGGCGTGCACAGCTTCAGATTATAGGTGAGCATAGGCGTACGAGGCGGGGGGTCGGGGGGCGGCCGCCCCCCCGGGCTTGGAAAGTTTCAGGGCAAACTCTGTTTTCAGGGCAACCGCAAGTTCCTCAAAAATCCTGAATCATAAAATATATTTCAGCACAGTGAAAAATTTCAGGGCAAACTCTGTTTTTCAGGGCAAGCGCAGGTTCCTCAAAACTCCAGAATAATAAAAAATATATTCAATACAGCGAAAAATTTCAGGGCACTCTCTGTTTTTCAGGGCAAGCGCAAGTTGCTCGAAAATTCTGAATGTAAAAAGTATATTCCATGCAGCAAAAAATTTTTGGGCAACTCTGTTTTTCAGGGCAAGCGCTAGTTGCTCAAAAATCCTGAATGATAAAAAATGCATGTTCAATACAGTGAAAAATATCAGGGCACCCTCTGTTTTTCAGGCCAAACGCAAGTTGCTCAAAAATCCTGAATGATAACAAATATTTCAATACAGTGAAAAATTCCAGGGCAACTCCGTTTTTCAGGGCAAGCGCAAGTTGCTCAAAAACCCTGAATGATAAAAAAAATATAATCAGTACTGTGAATTCAGGGCAACTCTGTTTTTCAGGGCAAGCACAAAGTTGCTCAAAAATCCAGAATGGTAAAAAATATATTCAATACAGTGAAAAATTTCAGGGGAAACTCGGTTTTCAGGGAAAGCGCAAGTTGTTAAAATCCTGAATGCGAAACGTATATTCAATACAGTGAAAAATTTCAGGGCAACTCTGTTTTTTCAGGGCAAGCGCAAGTTGCTCAAAAATCGTGAACGGTGAAAAAACGTTCAATACAGTGTATATTCACTTGGGGGCGATCCGTGTAATTTGGGCTGGTGTAGTTTTTATCTGGACCAAAGTCATGATTAGTTTGGGCGCAATTTGGTGGGGAATGATTAGTTTGGGCGCAAGTTACATGGGCGCATGATTAGTTTGGGCGCAAGTTACATGGGCGCAATTTGGTGGGGAATACAGGAGACGTGTCCCCCCACTTTTTCAGGTGGGGGATATAATATCCCATGTCCCCCCACTTTTTTCTCTTCAGGGTTTGTATTTGGAGAGGTTTCAAAAATAAAAGTAATGTTTGTCACGTTTTGTGT
>Ga0210059_1003588_pt1 | contig 24880 bp, 15 predicted proteins | sample Ectturendosymbi2_FD_188042 | JGI IMG/M metagenome (GOLD analysis project Ga0210059, IMG submission 188042) | Ecteinascidia turbinata endosymbiont from Florida, USA - Sample 2 (SPAdes) (version 2) | ecosystem: Host-associated > Tunicates > Ascidians > Unclassified | place: Key West, Florida...
GTTCTTCGCAGCAAATTTTCATGCTTAACTTTGCTTTTTAGTACGTATGTATTAGTCAGTACAAATTGTTTTCAAAGTAAGAGATCGATGAGCATGCACGAAACCAAATCTGCCGCAGCGGTTGCCTCCTTGAACAACATGGCGGTTCATGTCATAAAACGCGATTGCCTAGCAAGGCTTTTTATAAATTTTTGCTGAAAGTTCTTCCTGAACATTTGCGGTAGAAATGGAGAGCTGGGGGCATGAATATCCTTTTTTTCTTCTCTGGCAGAAGCATTTCTTGACGTGACCTTGTGGCCTTGGTGCAAATAAAGATATGCCTTAACAGTTATCATGCCGATTGGTGTTCTGCTTTCTGCTACAGCAACAATACCATGCAGCTAAACTTAACACGCTTCTTGTGTTTTACCACAAAGTCTTTTACAACTCTCTTATGGCTGCAGTCTTACCAAGGTCTAAAGATTTCATCTTTTCAAGCTACCGTACACCAATCTGTGAAGCATTTTCATTAAAATTGTGTATATTTGACTTAAATCCATTTATTCGCACTCTGGCCCTCTCAACGTCGCCCACTGAGCACATGCTTGATGTAAGGAAATGAAGATAACAAAACTCTTGAAAAATCTTCAGGTCTCTGCGTGGATTTTAACGTCCTATTTAATCACTGGAGTCTTAAAAGAATGACGTAAAGTTTTGGTTCAGGCTCGTAACCAAGAGAGACAACCGGGCAATTGCCTCCACGAAATTTTCAAAAGAATGTTTAGCTGTTGGGTACAACAAGTTGCAATCATTCTGTTCCGCTCCCGCAAATATCAGCTGGTTTCGGCCCTCTACAGGGTTGGTAGTTTTTTCATTGCTCGTGACTAGTTCCTTAATCATACTTTCACATGCCATTTATAAGAGGTTCGGGATATCAATCACAAAACTCAATTTGTAGCTTGGTTTCGGCATCCAATGTTATCTTTTTGCTTTTCAAGCACCGCCAGCTTTTAAATCTACTCCCCCTCCGATTGTGGACGGTCGCGAGCACGGATCACTGCAGCTGCGATGTCGAGTGGTTGGAAAACCGGAACCGGAACTAACGTGGAGGAAAGATGGCTGGAGAGTTGATGACGGAGAGGTTCGCCGGTCATCATAATTTCCCGTGTCATTAGTTTTCTATCTTTTAAGATGCTTTCATTCAGTTCTTTGAAGAGGATGTGACGTCACAAAGACTGCCACATTAAAACGATGAAATACTAATTGCGTGTAATACTACGAAGGTAGACGCAGTACTTAAGTGTTGCGCAAGCTCTTTTAGCGAGTTTCTCTTGCTTTTCGAAAGCGAATCGTGCCTTTTTATAATTATCTTTATTATTGTGCTGAAACACCTTTTATTTCTTGAAAAGCGTAAGCAAAACTTGCTTTTGCTTTGATTAACTTTTGACCATGTCCTATTGGCAGAATGGAATAAGCATAAAGGGCGGAACACTAGAAATTCGCTACCTGTCAGTATCACACGCGGGGAAGTACCAGTGTCATGCTCGCAATGACGAAGGCGAAGTCGACCACACAACAATTGTCCGGGTTGCAGGTAGTGGACCAAGTTTAGATCGCAACCTATGTTTTTTAAGTAAAATAATGATGCAATTTTAAGCTTACACGCGACGGAGCAGCAGCGTTTGAAAGCAACTCGCACTGACCTTGATTGTGGTTTCTGGCACTGAACGGAATAAGAACATTGGGAAAAAATTTTCACACGTTTTTTCTGCTCATTGTTGTTGAGGATCGAACTTGCAAATGAGCGACGCTTCCAAATAAGTGACCATGAAAGAAACACCTCCTACATGAAAAAAATTCGCAATTATGAACTTTAGCAACATTTCCCTTGTCCAGAACAAAATACTGTATATTCTAGTATTCTTTAACTCTGCTTATTTTTTGTGTATATTTACTTTTTCGTATTTTCTGTGTGCACATTCTATGCTTTTCGACACATAAGTACACCTTTTGTTTTTTTCTGTTTTGCTTTTTTTCTTTTGTACCTCATTAATTAGTTTTTGTAACTTTTTTACTTTTTTATTACTATTTTTTAATTTTTTTATATTGCTAAAAATATTCTAACCACACCAAAATCCTTCACTTAAATTCGATCCACTCATCTGTGTACATAGGCATGCGGTTTCACCTGCACATTTTCTTCACCATGTTCTACGTTCATTTGTTTTTTGTATTTGTTTTTCTTTTCATTATGCTTATTTGATGTCCAACTGTTGTTTCTCAACACCAGTCAAAAAGTGATAAACGGGGTTGGTTGACTAGGTGACCGCCACGGTCTTTCGCCAATCCTATATGACACAGCGCCCGTCTTTGTTTATACTGATGAGCTATTGTGCTATTGTGCCATTGTGTTTTCATTTGCTCTAATGTTCGCTAATGGTTGGTTTACTGCATGATGGCTTTTATGGTGCTTCTGCTTGTTGGCTGAGTCACATGGAACAATAAACCAATAAATAAAACCAATAATGAGAGTCGAATCGACGCTGCTGGAGAAGCAAAACCATTGGCTCGGTTCAAGAACTTAGAAGGGTTGCTGACATTATTTACCAAAGTTTTGAGTTTGAATCTTTATCTATCAAAGAGTGGAACTAGTTAAACTTCTGCCCCATTGCATTGATATTCTACTCATCATAGCAGCACAAGCTCGAATCTTTGTAATGCAAGACCAATTATTTATCTACAATCTGAGCTCAGACTCAATTTTAGCAATACTTGTGACAGTGTGCTTACCGCCAAAAAATCGAAGGATTTAAAAAGAACAAAATGCAGGGGCCACGTAATTTGTAAAAGTTTTGCAACTTTCGTGTATTTTGCAAAATCAGTGTTGTCTTAATCGTTGTGAAACAGTTCGGGTTCACGCGTGTTCGCGCGAATCGCACGCTCAGTGTCGGTTCTGCTGACCTCGGAGATTATTACGACTTTGTTATAACTTTGTCGGTACAGTAATCATCAATTTCAGTTTACCCAAACGCCAAGAGTATTTTGCAATATGGTATAATTTGCTTAACCAGCGTTGGGTAATGATTTATTTTCAGAAAATAGGCCCCAGAAAGAATTTGCGTCCGCCTATTGTAATTCTGAAAATAGTATTTGCTCGTCACGTTGCTTTTTAACGAGTTTTCTTTATATTTAGAATACTTTGAAAGGTTTGCAACCGTTTTTTAGACAGATATTCCACTTGCTGTTGTTTTTTTAACCAAATCTGGGCAAGTATTCTTATTTAATTTGTATTAATTTTTTCAAATCGTTTAAGCTCCTCCACAAATGGATGTAGCACCAAGAAATGTTACCGTGAAGCAAGGCGTCGATGCTTACTTCAGTTGCAAAGCAAGCGGATATCCGCAAGACATACAGTACAGGTAACTGTGCACTACATAATTGCGCTAGTCAAACAAAATATCCGTATGAAATTTGTAACTTGATCAAAGGCATGGCGTTCATGGGCCTCAGTCGAAAATGTCACAGATGTCTTAGAATCATTGCGCAGTCGAATTTTTAAATTTTTGTTTCATTTTCGTGAGCAAAAGCGGGTTCTTTGAAAGATGATGCGATCAACAAAGTGACAGTTTGCTACTGCAGTTACGAACCAGCAGATCTGCAAAAAAAGAGCAAAAGTTCAAACTGTTGTTATCCCGCGGGGGATATTTACTCAAGTCGTTGCGGAGCAGCTTGATTAGATGAACACTTGGATGTATCATAAGTACCGCAGCAATTTTTACCATTAGTGAAAGAATTATTTCTAATTCATACATGCAGTAATCCAGGTCGCTACCTGTTGTAATGCGAAGAAAGACGCCAGTTAATACGCTTCTTCATCAAGTCGACGATGCCCTTTCAGCCATTTTACTTGCTTTTGGTGGTGTTTATCTAAGGTGGTTTTACGACGGCCGAGAAGTCACTGAAGTTGGCTCCCTTCACGGTCGCTTTACTGTCTCCCCCGATGGGACATTTGCAATCAGACAGGCCAGAAAGGAAGACAAGGGCCGCGTGACTTGCCAACCCTTCAACAAAGTTGGATCCGGTGGACAATATTCCGCATACCTCGTTGTTCAATGTGAGTAGCAAAATACTGCAGTTTTTATCTCAGTGCTGAAGCAGAGGCTTTGTAGTGGCAGGCTGACAAATCTCTGTTCCTTTTTAAAATCATTATAGTCACTGCGTTCATGTTAGAAACGGCTTGGTCATCTACAGTATCGGCTAAACATGCTCAAGCACAGTTTGCCCAGTACAAATTATACTCATGACCGATAAACCAAATTTCTATAAACACACAGGAAATCAAATATTTTTAGAGAAAGAAATCGTAACAACAGTTCAGCAAGTACATATACAACCGTTCAAATGCTAAACGATTATTATCGTAAGTCATGACCGCTCTAAAGAGTTTTTCATTTGGACGGCATTTTTTGTGAAACAAAGACAAAGTAAGTTTCCATTCGTAGTCGAGATTTGATGGCAAGGGAATGCAAGCATCTTAATTGAATAACTTGGCAAGTGTCTTGCTACTGGCATTTCTTGACGAGCTGCCGCCAAGGTCAAAACCACAAAACATCCTTTTGTATTGTCGGCACAGTCTTACTTGGGTTGTTGGCCATTGAATTTGTAAATGACACGAACTTCAGTGTGGGTAAGCTACATCGAAACACAACGTACCAAGTAATAACTTCGCACTTTTAACAAAACGTGCCACGATCAACCTTGCACGTTGGAATTCTAACCGCTGATATCGTCGAAGGAATAGACATCTTTTGGTGGAAATAGTCTGGAAGCATACAAACAGACAAGCTTAGTTTTGTCTGCTCATGAATGCAGACATCAACGGATAGATCGTAAGGTCATTATTACGTCAGCTGAAGCATGACAGGCATTCAAAACTTATTCAAAGGTAAATTTTGTCGTGTGATAAAGTATGTTACTAAGCTTGTTTTGTCATAAGCTAATGAAGTCAATTTAAATCAAAGCGATGCAGAAGACGGAGTGCAGAGAGAAAAGGAAGAACAAGTAAATAAATAAAATAAATGAAGCCTTGCGCAAGAATGACAACAAACACAAAGCAGAAAAGGTGAAGCAAAATTACGAAATTCATTCGCTACCAACTAGCAGGCAAATCTTCATAAAAAGCATATTACGGTATTTATTTTTGAGAAAAACATGAGATATCAGATTTCAAATCGTTATTAAAAGGGTTCCAGTATTTTTTTCCATGAGAAGACGAGCTGCGTTATTCTTTAAAAATGCATAACAGAGGGATATTTGTAGAGATTTGTTCTTATAAAAAGCAATATTTCATTTGCAACAAATTTATACTTGAGCTATACTTGAGCTTAGCTCGTTTTCATAGTTGTCTCTAATCTACAAAGCAGAAACTTCATGATGTAACGCTGGATTTTAACAATTTTTGATAAGTACCGCATTCCTCTGTAGCGCACTTGTATTACATTAGCTAAAATATTGGTTGGGTTTGTGGTGGTTTTCTTATTACATTGACAAAATTGAAGTAGGAATACATAAATGAAGCAAACTTTGTTCGGAGCGAATCTACGGTCGCGAAAGGCTGTAATTTGTCAAACGCCACATCCACAAGCGATGATATTTTGCTCATTTGCTGCACATGCAATGGCCGTTTAAATGTGAATCAACCGAAATTGCAGAGTATCTAATGGAATCCAGTGGCCAAATAATTTGCTGCTACTATTTCTTCTCAAAACATTTCGAGATTGGTTATCTGCAAAAATACGGGCGTTTTATTGAAATTTATGGAAAATCGATCGTGCTGCAATTATTTTGATGTTCTTGAAAATTCGAAGTAGACAATTTGCCCCTGTTCATCATGATTTGTATTTGAGAATGCTGATGCATTATTGTTAGCAAAAAAATTAAAATTTGAGACACGTGAAAGGCCGTCAATGTAAATGAAAGACAATAGTGGATTTTAGGTAGAATCTTGGGAAACTCCGCAGTTCACATTCTTGATGCTAGACCGCAATTAACTGGTATGGTGAACAAACTACAATAATTTTTTCAAGTACATAACTACAAAAATCTTGTTTAGCTATTGACTTATCCCATTGAAGTTTTATTTTCAAGTCACTCTTTGATGGGAGTCAACACTTGAACACTTAAAGCAATTTTGTGACTAACTCAAGCTCACGAAGCAGTTGCAGTTGAGGAGAAAAGTCACATTCTTTTGCACATCAATCGCAAGACCCCATGTAGGTCATTAACGCAAAAGAATTTTAAATAATACACTGTTCAGGAATATATGTGAAACAGCCCAACCAGGTGTCGCCTCAGATAACCTCGCCAACGTGCAAAGGCCGATAAAATGGCCTTTTCTTCCTGTTTCATCCAATATTGACATGGAAGGGAATGTGCGCCAAAGCTTATTGCGCTACACGTCGGAGATCAACCCGTGTTACTGTCAGTAATTTTGACTTCGCAGCATTGGTTTTATTGATCTGCAGCCTGCATCGTAGTATTTTCTGACAACAAGTAGCTAACAGGAGCGGTTATTCCATTTCACTGCTGTTTCAACCAAGCAGAGAAGAACTTTCGTCATAGAATTTATTAGACTCATATCACCGCACCTTGGGTGAACAGTGCGCTTTGTTGCCCGGCGTCAATGATACTGGTTTTCATCTTGCAGCTCTGAAAAGAGCTTGAGTTAGACTTCGCGACGCTGTCCGTTATGAAAACAGAAAGTTTGAAGAAAATTCCGAGATGTGAAGTGCTGTCGAACCTACGATACCGTGCGCTGTATTCTTCAAATGTTTGGGTTTAAGTTTACTATAGCTAACTACAATTTTGAATATGTGACGCCAATATAAATTTACCTTGTTTTTGAATTTTGAAGTGTTGGTTTTGGTTCGGAAACAGTTTTTTCCGAAAGACTGGGTCACAACATAAAAGGCCACTGCTATCTTTATATTTTCAACCCATTATTTGTAGTGGATCTTTTACATCTTGTTGGGAAAAATTATCCAAAAGAACATTTACAGGGCTTAAAAAGCTGACACCACCGAAAAGCATGTTCGAGTAAATTTCGTTTCAATCCCAGCAAAAATTTAAACGGATGATAAAACTTTTGTTTTTTGTAAAAGAAGTCTACTGATACCACACAAGGCACCTCGTGCTGATTGTTACACCAAGACGGAAATACTACTTTCTCCAAATTTGATGATACCAATGTTACCTCAAAAATGAAATGATTTTCATAAGTTGCATTTAACTTGAAAACATTCACGAGCTTATTTAGAAACTTGCATTCACGTTTTTATACGCATAAACCCGCAGCTCGTCCGTGTGTGAAATGCACTAATGACCCATGCAATATTTCTTCACAAGCGTTATTATAAATACCACGCAAACGTAGGCTAGCAGTATGTTATTTGACTTTACCATGCGAACTTTAATGCATCATTAAATCTTAATGAGGAACAGCGTAAGACCCTAAAATAACCAACTGCAATTTTTCCTTCATTAAAACATCCGGGTCTTTGGTAGCGCAAACTTTTCTGTGACATAATGGGACTGACAGTCAGGCTTTTGACGGAGTTTTGTGAAAGTGGTCAAAGCGCATGCGCTGTGGAATCGACCTTGGATAATATAATAAATAGAAGGCGAGTTGTATTAAAAAAGGACCAAAGAAGTCACAAAGCGACTTGTAAGATGAGATTTTGGCGTTAGTTCTGCAGCAGCACATGGTAACTGTACGCACGGTTGCAGGAAAACTGTTTTGGTTGGATAATTCACCAGACGCATGATACGTCCTTCATGATTGGACAATCTTTTTATTCCGAGATAACTGCTATTCACTTCAAAAAACTCCATCGAAGAAACCGGTTCTTTATTGAAAAACAAAGAAGCAAATAAACGAAACTAAACGGCAAATGTTTGACGCTCTTATGAAAACAATGTCAAGGTGGACGAAAGTCCACATTTCTGGCACATCTGCAAATTGCGACGCGACTGAGCATTTCACGTGTCGTTTAATAATTAAAAAAAAGCCTCACCTTAATTAAGTTATAAGGTAAGGATTTACAACGCTCCTTTCCCTTGAGACTACGTGCTTATAGAAATAAAGCTGACCATTGCTGCGCAAGGTATTTGGTTCGAAAAATGACGTCCCACCGGACCTTACAGACAAGCCTCTTCGAACGATGACATCATCGTAATCTGATTTGCAAAACTGTAAAACATGCTTAATTTTTTCCGCTGCCAACTGTGGTGAATTTCCGTGGTGCATTTGCTAGTGGTCGCAATCATACGGCAGATCAGTGAACAGCATCGTGATACCAATGTTACTGAAATAAGCAGTTAGTTGATTTGTTCGTCAAACGTCTCCAGTGCTGCTGGTAAAAGTTTTAAGAAAATCGTTTGCTTTGCGTAGATGAATGTCATATCCTGTGGAAAGGTTTGCATCAGCGCGAAAACTCTGCACCGGCCGTGTTTATTGACGCACTCGGGTTGATCACGTGATGCGTGAGACTTCATCGGCCTGACCATAAGCCAGCGGCGGTGCACTTGCAGCTGTTTATAGTTGATTGCAAAAAAAAACTTTCTTAACGCAACAGAGATTTTCTGATGCTCGGCGGTTTTATATTCTTCAGATCCTGCCTATGTCGACAACATGCCTGCTCAAGTTTATGGCGGACAAGGCCTTGCTCTCACCATTTCTTGCGACGTACATGCAGAACCTGCCGTTAGCCACGTAACTTGGCGAAAAAATGGCCATTTGTTGACGACAAAAGCGGTTAGTTAACTTATTCAGTCGGCAATGTAAACTTTTGTGTAAATTTTGGAGTTTTTGTGTAGTTGCAAAGGAACTATGTCACTAAGGCGTAGAACAAGACGTCACACTGCGTCGGTGACGTCATGCCCTGGATCAAAAATACCATTGGAAACTTCTATTTCGGATGTTTCAACATTAAGAAAATTTTGCGACCCTTCCACAATCACCACGTTTGAATAATTCGTTTGCTATCACAAGCAAATTCAGTTTTTTGAATTCATACCTGTCTTATTGTTTTGGTTTCGAAACTGCTTAAGAAATGATTACATCAAGAATGGCCATTGTGCAAACGAAAATATGATTTGAAACTTTTCAACAAATTTAGAGGATGTTTGCACAATGGTTGTTTAACTCACAACCAACACTGTGTTAAAACAAACGCCCGAACTAACAGGGACATTGGTCATTGCCAAAAATGTTACCACTCGCTACCTTGGTGCTATAAAAGAAGCAATGGAAAACTTTTTTGTTCCGCTTTTCTGCATTACTTTTAAATTGCATATACTGTAGCTTTCGCACCGTTCCAACTTTATTAAAGATTCAACAAGCGAATTAATGCTGATTGTTGGCTTCGATTTCATTTCCTTGTTTGGATGATTAGAACAGGGGGTTAAACTTATGGATGCTGGTAATTGCAAGCCAAAGTCTTTTTGCATGACTGATTGCACATGTTCACTCCACATCAGTCACTAAGCGCAAATGACCATACTTTTTTCTGTTATCGTTTGAAACCACGCATCGCACAAGGGCAAAAAATAACAAATAAATTTACCGCACATTTGCAACACTTCAGCTGCGAAATCCTTCAAAAGTAAACTATACTGGCGTATGAAACATAGCGTTTCTCTTTGACCATTGTCCTGTCCAGCACACAGCTTTGCGGTGTTTTGGCCACAGCCTCCACAAACCCTGCAATCAAGCCGGCCCGACTCACGTGAGTAAGCCTGAAGCTCGAACCAGCGTTCGCTAACTCGATATTGATCGACCCGTACCCTAATGCACATTTGATCAAGTCGAAAGATCTGCCACAGGATCTCCAACCTCGCAGCTCGTAATTGGCATGTGTAGCAGCATTTAGCAAACAACTTCTCGAGGTCAGACGATTTCTCGTAATGCTCGTAATGAACCCTCCCCACGAGACACTTTCAGAGACAGCCGGGAAACAATGCCACTCGCCTTTTTTTGCAAGTTACCATTCCTCTTTCATAAAGACGTTTCGGTAACCCTTGATCAACCCAGCAAAGCAAATATAGGAACACTTGCACCAGCCATTAAGCATTACATTCCAACGCCTTCAATCAACAAAAATGCTTGCTCTGAAAAGACAATCAGATTGAAAATCAATATGCATGTATTTACCGTTTTCGGAAAGTGCAAACGCTTACCACTGTTGATTCTTTTCAAGCATTGAAATGCAATACTATTGAATGGAAGAAATGCATCTTGCATAAGAAACGTTTGTACTGCAATACCCTTTAAGTAGTAAAACATTTTGTAAAAAAAACGAAAGTCACATTGAGAATATTGTGTAACGTCTTCACTCCCATACGCAACGCACTAAACTTTAAACATGCATCGCAGTAACAAGGAACACACAAATAGGTGAAAGAACACGAGGATATATACGTGGCGGTAGTAGAGAGTATACGCTTGATGGCGCTAATACATTTACTTTGATGAAACACAAGCATACAAGACACACGCATGAATGACGCCAGCATGATTACTATAATGTAGTACTACGATAACTTCCAGGTACAACGATTTATAAAATGCACGAGTGTGTGGGAGGTTGCGAATGACTAAGGGTAATTTAGGCTGCGAAAATCCGGATATCACATTGCGGTCACAGTCCATATTGAAACACACCGCCCAACACAGACATTTCCGTTATAGTTTCTGTTGTTAAATTTAAACTTGAAGAAAGATTTTCTTGGTTAAATAAGCAGTAGCTTCGGTGAAGATGGAATAAGCCCCGCCATCGAATAAAATAAAAGTTTGATGGCTCTTTCGTCTGTCTTCCCAGTCTGGCACCAAGTGGTCGTTTATCGAATTTTCGACTGCAATGCAGAGAACCGCTGACTCTCGGGGTGGTGGTGGTGGTCATCTGGCCCAACTGTTTCCACCTTTTCTCCAATTGCACAGGAATTAAACCAAATGGCAGCAAGACCCAGTTTTCACGGTCTTGGTCTGACTTGGACGAAACTTTCGCGCGACATGCCAGATCTGTCCCTACGGAACCTTTACCATCAACGAGTGACCTGTCAAGCGAAAACCACCGTTAGCAAGAAGCAAATCAACCTGGAGTGTGCTTGAGGACACCCTTTACTCACCGACGGCCAAGAAGGCGCCTTTCATAGCTTTCCATAGTTATAGAAAATGTTAATGCAATTCGCACTGACCGTCACCGAAAAATTGAACAGAAAAACGGTCAAAACCATTCGGAGAAATCCCTTGTGATTAAAGCCGCCAATCACCATTTTCCGAATCATGATGAAGAATAAGAGGCAACTACGTAGATGAACTTTCCACTGAATTCTGGAGTCCTTTAGACACTTCTTCAGTCGGCTTCGCGGGCGTTTATGCAACAGCAAAAACAACAATTAGGACGTTTGCACCACACCGATTACCAGCGCAAGAAAAAACACAATTTCAAATGATGCATACACTGCACAAAAATTCGAATTGCCACAAAGTGTTGACAAACGGTAAGTGTCAAAAATGGTGGTTTGATAAAATAAGTACGTTTTTCAATTTGACCCTAAAGCTTGACTTCTGTTCACAGACGGGCAGAGTGCGCAAGACGAGAGATGGCGATTTGCTGATGTCAACGGTGCACTACTCTGACGGGGGGGTGTACTCTTGCACACCTTACAACGCTCTTGGAACAACTGGCGCATCGACGCAAGTCCGTCTGATCGTCAAAGAGCCTCCGCGATTTCTGCTCAGGCCAAGACAAGAAATCGAGCTTGAGATTGGGCGAACACTGCACGCGGCGTGTTCGGGGGAGGGGGATCCATCGCCGAGCGTTTTCTGGCGGAAAGTAAGTGACTGATCTCATTAAGAAAGATCATGCCGCAGTAAACACAGCTGATAGATGCGTTATTTGCTGCGCAGCAACCCAGGCACGCAACGGCGTGTGAGCAGAAGGTTTAACATTATTTTCCATCGATTTGAATATGTTTTGAGAAAACAAAGGTTTTCTTAATGTTTTATGGCCAAGTTTTGATGCAGCACTGCTATGCTGACAGTAAAAGCAGCTCGACTGCTTCTTTGCTGTCGCGATGATCAAGACTAGTTCTTTGTTATGATGATGATTTCGATTGTCTGTAGCAAACTATGGATTTCCACTGTAGGTGTCGCTGACAAGTCAACAAGAACAACAACAACAACTGCAAAATTGTGAACGGATTTCATGGAACAAAGGAAACTTGACCATTTCTTACATCATGACGGAGGACCACGGTCTTTGGCAATGCGTTGTGTCGAATGTTGTGGCTGAGGTCACAAGCAATGTTACAATCAAAGTTAAGCGTACGTCATGATTCGTTTTCGTTGTTTTGGTAAAAGAAATGGATTTAAATGCTTAAAGATGTTGTCTTTCGCTTTTTTTATCCACCTTCAAAACTAGAAAAACGAAACCAGGCCTTCTCCTTTTTTAGGAGGGAGAATTTAACAGCTGAACCGCAAACCTTGCGGCATGTTGTCAAATTTTGTAAGCATATGCAAATGAAGTAGTGCATGTGCAAATAAAGTATTGGGGCACTATTCCAAGGCATGGCCAAAAATCAAAATCGAGAAAAAAAGTAAAATTTTTTTTTCATAGATGTCACTTATGTCATGAGGTGGTATTAGCATGTTTTCCTGCAGTTTAGACAAAAATCGTGTTTACGAAACATACAACTTTTATTCGAAGAAAACCTCTTGTTCACGATTTGTGATAGAAGTTGTTTTTCCTGCCATGCATAAGTTTTTCGCGGTATAAAACTTTTCCTCAAAACGCTGTGAAGCAAAGTTTGTTTTGCATATATATTTTTTCAGCACCTTTTCTTTGAGCGTGATTTCGAAGACTCTAATAGTTGTTGGTTGTAAGTCAGGCTGACCAACTACTTTAAGTAGACAGCTTGGCCCTACGATTTAAGCCACGCACTTGCAGCGGTAGCCTAAACTTATCGCCACTATACGAAGTGTTCGGGCCTCGAAGGTCATCTCGGACAGGTTTGACAAAAATACGGGAATGTTTACTTCTCATTTGACAGGCCGTTTGCGACCAGTAAGCGTCGCTGGACCGGCAGTAGTTTTTATCAGAAGTTGTTCCAAAAATCCGCGATAATCGGCAGCGATGTCTTGTGTTCCAGCCACTTGAAAATAATTTACTCACATATACCTCATGACTTACGATTGCCCAGTACAAATTCTTTAAAAGATTTAGAGCTAGCGGCGATTCTAACGTCTCGTGTTTTTCTATTACCTGCAAAGCTGTGGGAAACCTGCGTCGTTTTACAGATACAAAACCCCACCCGGTCAGCAATGTTACCGTCGCCACTACGTTCAACAGCGCTACAGTACGTTGGCAGAAAGGCTACGACGGGGGTTACCCTCAGCAGTTCACGGTGTGGTACGTCTGTAGTTACAGTTGTTACTGCTGTGCTGAACACTTACACACTTGAGATATAAAATAGAACGTGTTTATATTTTTACTGACTGATCAACGGAGTCTATAATGGGTGCACTAGACCGCTGCTTTTGATGAAGTTGGTACTGGATGTTCTTACGCTAATGGCTTTGTTAGTTACGATACACGCTGTTCTTCATTCGGTGAAAATATGCACCGAAATGACCCGAGCTTGGCCAAAGCACTGCCTTGCCATATGAAAACTGTTTTTATTATCACCACTAAAATCAATTCAAAATCAGCATAGTTTAATTCACAAAAATTGCTTTGTCATATACGTTATTCTGGTAACTAAAGATTTGCTGCGATATCATGCACTGGTATGTTCTTCCTGCAGGTACAAGCGGGCTGATTTGGGCGACAACTCGTGGTTAACTAAGTACGCGAATGGCAGACACCAGGAAGTGATCGTGAGGCGCCTGGAAGCAGAAAGAGTGTATCAGTTTGCAGTCCTGCCAGAAAATGTGTTAGGGAAAGGGAAGTTTAGTCGAACTGTCACCGCGAAAACACAAGGTTTGTACCAAATAACACAAGGCTTTTTCTGTTTATAAAAGTTATATGCGAACAAGACATTTGTTCTCTTGATTAGAGGAAACGTACTATGCAAAATATTAGCTGATTTAGACAGATGAATAAGACAGCGATAGTGTAGGTAATAAACTGTTCCTTTTACTTTTTAAGTAGCTCCGCCATAGAGCGATCTGCAGCCTAAATGATCCCTGCTGCTTCGCAGCCTCTCAGTTCCTCATGCATTTAATAAATCGGTCTACTTGGATGTCATCGCAGCACTACACTATAACATTCGTGATGACGCCATCGATGTGTGTGCTCTTTACTAATACCACATATCACATCCATGCCTATGTTTCATCAAAGTAAACGTATTAACGCCATCAAGCGCACGCATTGATACTACCTCCACATATCTATTTTCGTGTTCTTTCATGTATTTGTGTGTTCCTTGTTACTGCCATAAATGTTTAAGTCTATTGCGTTGCGTGTGGGAGTGAAGACGTTACACAAGACAATTCCTTCTTCAGTTGCTTTATGAAAGCAGGCTTCCTTCAGTCAGTATCATTATCCTTTTCCATTACTTATAACAATATTGCATTAGCGATTACCAGCCGATAACCGTAGCAATAGAAGTTTGATTGTTTCTGTATGGCATTCTGTGACCTGCGCAACAGTCCATTCATAAGGTTTGAATTATCTTGAAAAAAATTGCATTTCAAAAGCGATTTTTAAAAATATTTTGTGTAATAGACGTTCACTCAGTGTAAACCGAAGCTTTATTTAAGTAGTTGGCAACTTTCTCTTGAAAACCGTTACCACTCACGTACCTTGAGGAGGTAGCCAGCAATTACTGGAATGAAAAAATCATCGGTGTTCAGAGAAGACCTGCCAGACAAAGTTTACACGGCACTTCAAACGTTAATCTCTAGATATGCGTTATTGAGTTTTGAGTAGATCATCACAGGTTTTAATAACAAGCATCGTTACAATTCAAGCAAGTACTTAAAAATAGCAATCCTTTGATCCTGATGAAGGCTCCACCCGAAATCAAGCATTTTTTTCTTTCCTAGCAATCCCTACAACAACAGCTGTGCCTCGCACCACTCTTCCCCGACCACGCAGGTTAACCTGCGCGACAAACAATGGTAGACTTACTTTGTCATGGCAACCTGGCGCTTTCACCGATCTCGAATCCCTTCTGGGTTTTTTGATCGAGTTCCGTTCCTTGCCAACCTCGCATCCAACGACCGCAAAGGAGGCAAGTAGCAGAAAACAAAGACGTTCGACGCGACTCGACTTGAAAACAAGATCATACAAAGACTCAGTGCTTGACTTGCAGCACTTCCATCTTGCTCACCAGTCTGGCCGGCACCGAGCCCACCCGGACCAGCTTTTGTCCCGAAACAGCCGATCCGTATCATCAAATCAAGGCTCCTCGACCGTACTGGAATATATGGACGGCTGGGCTATTCTGGCAACCGTGCCAGCGAACGTCACCCAGTTTGCTGTTGACAACGATGCCTTGTACCGAGACCGAACATACGAGTTCCGTGTTCTGGCAGTTTCCCAATCTGCTTACAGTGAGCCAAGTGCAGCAATCACTGCATCTACCAGAGGTCAGTGCACTTCTTTCTTTGTTGTGCAATTACCGCGTCTTTTGTTGTCTGCTGTTCGAATGTCTCACTTTTGTTATTTAAAAGAAGATCGTTTGAAATATTAGCTCCAAACCATTCGCTTAGGGCTACTGATTACGCTGGCATGCTGCACCAAAACCGTCTGACTTTTTCAAACATTTTGTTTAGTAATAGATCACTCGGCATGCTGATAATGGCGAAAAACTTGTGTTTACACTAATTACAGTCTGAATTTTTTACACAGTTGACTTTATGTGCAGAATAATCTTTGTTGTCAAATTAAGATACCGGTAGTATTACGTAACAAAGACGAATACATCATGAACAACCGGATGTTGCAAAGTAAGCTTCCGTTTTACAAGATTTTGATGTGTGCAAGAATTTGGTGCCCTCGACATGCGTTCTCCCAAATAAAGTAATCTCAAATCCCAAACGTGAATAAAATTCCAAATAAAGACGTATTGTGGATATGTTTATCTCCAGAGAAGAGCAGCACTAAAACCGAAAAGGTCGTTCCCGGTAACATTAGCACAACCGACCAACGGCGCGCACTGTCGACTTTGCTGTTCGCTCTGTTGCATTACTAGAATAATCGTTTCCATGGAAACTGCTTTGCGCGCGAGTGTCTTTTGTAACTCCAAGAAGGCTGCAGGTGTAAAAATTCACCTTGTACGTTTTCACAGGAAGTTAACAAAATAATGGCCCTCCTAAAGTAGATGTTTTTTAATTTGATATCGGGTGACAGAATTTGGCGTCAGGCCGAAGCCTTAAATTTGCGTCTTGCCTGAACGGTCGAGATGAACGCTGTTGCCGTCAGGTACCGTGATTCGAATACACAACCTTTTAATTGCGAGGCGGATACTCTACCACTGTTGCCTTTATTTTACCAAGGACGCAAAATGTTAAATCAACGCTGATGGTAATGCTGGGCATTTATACTTCAGGACTGACAGCTTACGGTCTCAAGGCACCAACGACGTCCGAAGCTGGAATTAGCCCTGGGGCAATTGCGGGAGCAGTGATAGGCGTCTTCCTGGTGTTGATGATGTTGGTTTTGTTCGGTGCGTGGTCTTCAAACAAACGCCGATCAGTGAAGGGTAAGTTGTTCGCTGTAGTTAAGCTGGACTTCAGTCTTTGTTACTTGCCGGGGTTGCTGCCCCCTATGTGGTGTCGCCGTAATTTGTTTGTATTGACATCATTAAAAGACCCTTGTGCCTCCAGTGGTGATTTGTTACGACGTTGTTGGCTGAAAATGCTGTTTCCGTCAAATACGTTTTTGCTTGCAAAAAGTCTACAAACGTCTCTTCACGGAGTGTGTGGCTTTCAAACCTGGGAAACAGTGATGACTAAAGGGTATTCTAAATGCACAAAATCTGCAAAACTCCGGACTTGCAGCACTATGACTTGTTGCAGTTTAGTGTCATGACCAGGGCTACTGTAGTTCTGCACAGTGAACAGTTGCGCATTGTATGTTTTCAGCAACCGCAGTTTATAAGCATGATTGGCCAATATAACAATAAATTTAAAATGTCAACCGGACAACCATAGTTTGACAGTTTCTGCATCATCTACAACTGCGGCTTGATCCCACAACTGCTGGGGAATTTTCAGATCACGTTTACTGGCTTTATTAACATTGTGTCTCTCTACAACAAGTTTAGCAATAGAGACATTAAAGTCTCTTTAAGCAGTAGTGCATTGCCAAAAACTGAGTTTCACCATGTTCCCCCAAACTACACCACTGTAGGTCTGTGGGTCGTTGTACTCTCTGAAACGGTATAGGTAATTACTTCATATTTCAGCAATTTCTCTCAAGGCGGCCTCTATTCGTCAATTACTACTTCCTTGTGTTCACAGATCTAGAGAAGACAAGCTATGTGGCAGAAGATGGAGAGAAGTAAGTGGCAATTTATTCACTAACAACATCAACTGAAAGGCTTCCCCAAAATGACGGTGTCTTTCAGCCAACGCGCTTCCTTGTTAGGGTCATCACCCACTACAACACATCTTAATGTAAACTTCATAAGTCATAGCTTGTGGTACTTTTGTCGTTAAACACCCCATCCCTAACGTATACTCCGGATCTGACTCTTGTGCGCATTGCAGTTGCCCACTAGAGGTCAGCAGTTAGCTGAAGTAAATGCCTGCAGTGGTGGCAATATGAATAAAATGAAAAATGCTCTGCAGTTTCACGGTGCAGTTTGGAGTGTCACAGCTTCGAAACAAAACACAGATGAATGAAAGTAAAGCATTTCGAAGTAAATGAAAAATCTACCATTACTCAATACTCACTTAAATATAAAATATTGATTAGATTCCCAGTTTGTTTTTCATATTTAGCTTTGCGTCAAAACTACACTGTTCGTTTTGTCGGTTAGGATTATCTGCAAAAACTGTCAGTCTGTGCCCAGTCTTAGTAAGGTCGACCTCATAAGGTTTGCAGTTTGTCAATGGTTCAGTAGCGTTTTCAGCAATTGAAATACTGTCTTTTCAGTTCAGAATGGAGAGATATTGCCCCTTACGCACTGAACCATGTAAAATCAGTTTAATCAGGCATATCGATGATGTGTTTTTACGGCCACAAACAGGGAAGATGTAGCAGCACGTCGTTCAAATTCTGCAGACCCCGACAAAAGTTTTATGAATAATGGCAAGTTTCTCTATTGCCTCGTTGGTCTCGCTGGATGAGAGGCAAGATGGTTTAGCAGTCTTTTCCACGAGTAAACCAGCTCAAGCGATTGCGGAAGTGTTGCGTAAAATCGATTGCTGCAGGACTTTTATATGCGGCATACAGCCGTTTAAGACAGTTATCCTCCAATAATCCGACGCATCGACGGGTCATTGCAAACCGCACCACCTGTGGTTATTGCTTGCTGGTAAGATTTACGGAGATTTTTTTAGGGCCAGATCAAGTTGGTGTTATTGATGCTGCAGCATTAGGCCCATTCCAAAATTAGACCAAGATGAAAACAGACGGTTTGGGTGGTAGTTGAGGCAGTCAAAATGGTCTGCTGTTAATACAGCTATTCGCACGAGTATTTTGCAACTTGAAATGCAGCAAAACAAGCGTTTTGGAAATAAAGGTGCAGTAGCGTAACTCTTAAAATACAGTCGGTAAAATGAAACAAAGATGTTGAGTAAGTCCAGGTAAAAATGCATTGTTAAGGTGTTATTTTCTCTGTTAGATAAACCAACTGTTTTAGCTGAATAGGTAATTGTTTGCATTCCAACTTCAGTTTAAGACTGTAGAATTTTAATCCCATTTACTATTTTGTAAAAATTGCTGTCTCCTGGAAAAATCTTGCCACAAGACTAAGGATTTGCGGAACAAGCTGCTGGGCAAGAGTTGGTGATGTGACACTCAACATTGTGACGACTCACCATAAAAATGACGCAAAACATTTACCTTTATGGGATCATTACGCAATGCGCCATTCACCGAAAAAGCTGTATACAATTTTTTTAAATCTTCTGCTAACACTCTGGGTCGAACCGAGGTTAGATGGCGACCGGGGCAAGAAACAAGTTTGGCGCCCCCATGTTCGAACCTAAGGTCTTTCGGGAACAAATGCACTGCATTGAAGAAGTACTTGCGACATTGTTGGGACCTTTCGGCGCCTCCCAGTGTTTCGGCTCCCGGGGCATTGTGTCCCCTTTGTCCCCCCTCGCTACGTCCCCGCTTAACACTTCAAAATTACATCATTAACTTATTAGCAAGTTTTTTTCCGAACGCATTCTCATGGTTCATCTTTCTCAATTGTAGCAAGACAATGCAAAAACTGTGATGCGGTTCGCGCCTGCTTGTATACACCAAGCAAGACCCAATCAATCCAAATGAAAGTACGAATGCTGTACCTAAGGATGGTGGCAGGCCAATCAGGAAGCAAACTTTAAATCGCCACCACACAAGCTAACTTGAGACCACGTCAAAGGTCAGATTAGGGGTTGATGGTGATTCGAAAAGTACGCATTTCGTAACGGAGCAGGCACATGCGTGTTACAAGCGAGACATGACATCAGTGCTCGTAAGGCTAGGCTACACACGAAGCTAATATCCATGTACTGTAAATTGCGCACTTACTTGCGAAAGGTCTGTTGAAGATTTGCTTGCAGGTTGTTTTAAAGATTTCATCAACGCGATGTGGACGAATTGTAAGGTTTTCACGTGGTGAAAACAAGCACAAGCTACGGAAGTATGTTATGACGTGTTTTCACGTGGCGAAGACAAACGCAAGATCACTGTGACTTCGCAATGATATTTTGCATCCAAACCATTTTCTTTAGCAGTGTCACTGCATCCTCAAATGTTAATGTCAGCTTCAGCGTTGACGATAGAAATCAACTAGATTGGCACATCACGCCAGCTGTAATAAGGTAGCATAAGCGCAAATGTTGCTCACATAGAAAACAAACACCATAATGTAACGACCATGATGGTGGTTGTGTTAAAAAGCAGTGCACAAGATACATTTAACGCGTTCACTTATGCTACCCACGGAAAGACTACATGTAACCGCTTCTTTTGTTTTGGTGCTGCTTGCTCTACTGCAGCCAATGGCGTTTTTCGATATTGCGATGGGTTACCTCCCTGACATGCCACAAACGACGATGTCACTTGATCAAACGTGAACTCTGACCTTCTCAGCAAATGCGTAGATATCCTGGTTACAACGAGGTCTCGTGGTTGGCAAGCAGCATCGAGGTAGGGCATTGCAATGTCATTGGTTCTTGCGCGTATTGATAAAAAAGTAGTCCAGCAGAAGACAGGGTGTGAACACAAAGTCTGCGCCTGGAGGTTTCTTCTTGATCAGCATTTGAATAAAATTTCTGCGCAGAGAGGCACTCGTCTTCCAAGTGGCAATTAGCTTTTCGACGGATCGAAAACAACGCCGGTGTCATCGAACTACAATTGCGTGTGGAGTAGCGTCATCGTTAGGTCTGACAACCCTTGACCGCAAATATCTCTTGTTGAGCAAAAAGCTCCAAGTTGGGTTGCAGACAATAACCTGGAACTTCATTAGTGCAGAAACAGATTTAGCCTTTAGCCAGTGCTGGTGTGACGCTGACAAGATGGTAAAATAGGTTATTAGCAAGGCTTACCTTATTCAGCTGCCAGGTTTGTCATACAGACGTGAACGTATGGGTTGGTGGAGTGTTAAAACATTTTGGCGGGACAGTAAATTTTTTCGCAGCTTCAAACACGGCGCCATGTGACACACCGCTTCGCCGCGGTCAGAAATATGTCGAACAGGCCAAGTCGAAGTTTACTTTGAGAGGGGAGCAAGTTAATCTCACGCGAATATTTCAACAATTCAAAATTATTTTCATAAAGATTAGAATCATTCAAGTTCGAACGCAAAAAAGTGATGATAAAGGACCAAGTAAATGCAAATGGAGAGCAACGGATGGAGCTCAGACTGATGCAACGAACCCTTTTCTGGTACTTCCATAAGAAATACGAAACCTAAAATATATCCCTCATTGGCAGATACGCGTTCTGTGTAGACGTAATCACGTCGAGCATACGTTCAAATTACTGCCAAACTTTGTGTTGGTCTGTTCCTCGAAATGAAACCGAACCGTTACGACGATACATCATCTGCTAACTGTTTCTAATTTTCCCTGCTTTTTTTATAACCTTTACGTTGGAAGAAAACGCTCCACCTGAAATTTTGAAAATTGCAAGTTAGGTACAGCAGGCACAGCAAGTAGTTCTAGGAGGCAGAAAGCAAAAGATGGCTCGGCTTTACAGCTTGCAAGAACGATGCTTAAAGTTTGCTGGTTAAAACGTCGCAATGCTAATGAACGTAGCAGGTTTCTTTGTCACTACAAAAGATCAGGAAGCTAAAATAATAGTGAAAGAATGTAAAATCTACGATTTACTTATTTTGACGTCGATTCCTGCGCGTTTACAAAACGTACGTTAAATCGCAAAAAAGTGATGCAGCTCCTGAAAACGATGCTGTTCAGTAGCTAGCCTGTCTGCTGTCTCTTTTGTCAGTTTGGAGATTTTATTGTCGCATGTTAAACGATGACCGCTAAGGGTTGATCGAATGGCTGACCGTTCGGAAACGTGTTTCTTCTCCGATATCGCGACACGAATTGAGATCGATACTTCTGCTGGAGACTCCAGACTTTGGAAAACTTATTACTCTACGTGACTTCAAAGCGCTCCAGGAGGGCGCAGCCGCGTGTGCGAGAAAGTGAAGGTAGAAAAACAAAAGCTGCCAGTTGGCGTTCGGCCAGAGCAGAACTGGGTTATTCCACTTCAATGTTTTGGTCGTGGTGCCACTTCGCGCTTCGTTGTTCGATGGGCAGACAGACAGACGGACACGATAAAGTGAGCAAACGATTTCTATGGGTTCGAGTGAACTGCTGTTAAAGCCAAGCCTGATGTTCGAGGTTTAATACGCGCGAATACGTTCAACTGCTGAACAGGTCTGAGTTTTATTGCAATATTTTTAAGAAGGACCCAAAAAAGTGCAGCTTATCAGCAAGAATCAGTTCAAAACTAGGAAAAAAAGCAGAGCAGGCTTTGAAACGAGGTTAGAAAAGTGCATGTGATAGACGCTAGAAACAAAAACGTCCTTTTTTTGCTGCATTCACGTCTCCCGAAATGTTTCAGTCAGTTTAAGAATTGTTAGCATGACGCAAAGAAAAAGTTGGTAAAGACCGCGATTGTTTTCTAAGTTCATAAACACAAGAGATGAACTTTGGATTGGAATATCCACCGCACTTCTGAATGCAGAAAAACTTTCTTGCTCATGGAGGCCAATTTATCGCCAATTATCGAAAAACCTCGCTTGTTCTCACGCACTTTTTCGATATGATTTTACCCATATCTACAACTTCCGCAAAGCGTCATTAAATTCGTTTTTTTGATCACTCACATAATTTGCATTGCCTTCTTGTTTCTTTGTAACGAATGGCTCGCGGTGGAGAATGCAATGAGTTCTTATGCATTCCGGAGATAGTCGTTTTATTTTTATCTTTTAATACCCTCTTTACAGAGCCCCATATTGCTGTGGAACCATCCGTTGTAACAGATTTACGCTTCGAACAATCTAAGCATTTTACAAAGAACTAATTTACTTTACCGAAAATCGCTACAACATTTACACTTTCTCTGACTGATGGACAGAAAAAATAGTGTTCAAGTATTCTGTTACCTTCATACACTAGGTTCGGACATTTACAGAACACCACGAGCTGAGATTCGCTAACAATAATATTAATGTTTTCCTCCAGATCTATGTCGAAATGGCATTTTGAAAATACTTTCTGAAAAAAATATTCTTTTGCGCCTGCGGTTGTGTCGGCACGTCGTCGTCCAGCAGCAGTGTCGGAAGGAGGAATTGGTTTGACTTCATTAACTTTGCATGTGCCGCAGCGGACGAATTCAACCGCAATTTCCGATCATGTTAGCACCACACGTTCAAGTCGTGTGCATGGTTGTATGACTTTCATCATGTGATGCGACATCTTCACGGATCCTAACAATAGGTTCTTGTTGCGGGGTTGGAATGTCAGTTGCTTATGAAATAAATTACGTTACTTGTTGTGAACAGCGACATGTTGCGGAAAGAACTGCTTGGATTTGTTCGAATGTTCTGGAGGCTGTTTTATAAATTGATTCCAGGTTTCCATCATTAACTTGACCGTTGTCATAAATCGTCAAGTACAAGAGACACTGGGCGGATAGATAATAATCAATAACGCAGTGGTTCCTAAGCTTTTTTTGGCTACTGCCCCATTTGCAACTTAGTTTTGTTTTCTTAGTTTTTGCAACTTAGTTATTTATATTTTCCAACACCTTACCTCCCCAAAATCACAACGATTCACTTCCAAAAATTAAATCTCAAGTATAAGTATAGCCTCACCAAAGTTCAACTGATAATAATGCACTGCAGTGCAATAGACAGAGTATCAATGCCTTCATCCAAAAACGCGCTTGGAGTTGCAACTGGCTCTTGGAAACATCTCCCGCACGACTAATATGAGCTTACGCAGCGCGTAGTCTAGAAAAAGTCGTTACTTTTTTCCAGTTGCCACACATGACAAAAATTATGCACATCATATCAAATTATTTCTAAAAAATGTAGCTAAATTACCTTCAAAGTGTCACGGGTAAAGCACCAAAGCGCGTCAATGCGTAGAGCATAATAAAGAGAATAAAGATCAGATGAGCGAACAGGCTTTGGAGTGTGTGAATGGCATTGCTTCAGACAACTCTGGCTAAAGTAACGCGTAGCGAATAAACACCAGATTTTGGTGAAAAGATCCGGCGCATTAAATTTGATGTCTAGAGTTTCTCCCTTTCATCTTTACCTCATTTTTGTCAAAGACTTGTCTATCTTGGTGCTTGTTGTGTGTGGTTGTGATGACGAAGCCGTGATCAAGCAAAACGAACATTAGACAAAAGTATTTTTTCTTCTACTTTGGTTCACTTTGGCCTGATACCATAATGGGGGATACCTCATGGATTACGATCAATTTTGCATTGGTCTAACAGAGTCAACAGCACAGATCTTATTTCAGCGAATTTATTTCAATCTGTTTAGAACTGAAACACTCTCTGAGTAACTGTAACTACTGTAAACCCAGCGAAAGAATAACTGTAGAGTCGTTGTCTTGGCGTACTCTATTGTAAAGAGCAATTGCCAGTTGCACCGTAGTTTCCATTCCATGTTGGTTTGATATTGGGGTTTGTGCCACCAAAAAGGATGCACGCTGTCGCTGGCAGGTGTTTCAAAACGTGAGCATGAAAGAGAGAAATCTTCGTTGAATGTTTGAAGGTGGCTGTGCAAAGCAGAACAGCGGTTTGGAACGTTTTTCAAAACGAACTTGAACGAGCAAAAGCACTGTGAAAGGTCGGGTGCTTGGTCGTTAGAAAGTCGCCCGTGACGGGCAAGTTCTTCATCAGGAACCTGAATTTTTCATGCACTGGGCGTTAAGTATTCAAACTTCCACTTTGTCCCTGAACGGCGATTTACTAACTTGGACGTTTGGCACTTTGCACCTGATGGATTGTTGCTTTCAACAGCTTGGTGCAAAGCTTCAGATCTTTTAGTTTGCGTAAATGCTCATTTAAGCATCAACCGGAACCTCTGAGTCTGCGATGGACTTGTACAGCAGGCCAGACGGAAAAACATCTGGTTTTTCTTTTCACTGACACTAATTGGATAGCTCGTGTCAGTGTTTATTCGAACTCAACTTTATTTGCCTTAG
>Ga0210059_1003589_pt1 | contig 24875 bp, 14 predicted proteins | sample Ectturendosymbi2_FD_188042 | JGI IMG/M metagenome (GOLD analysis project Ga0210059, IMG submission 188042) | Ecteinascidia turbinata endosymbiont from Florida, USA - Sample 2 (SPAdes) (version 2) | ecosystem: Host-associated > Tunicates > Ascidians > Unclassified | place: Key West, Florida...
GCACAGCACTTATTAAGAGTGTTTTGTCTCCTTGGATGAAAAACACAATTAAAGATGACATGAGAGGTAAAAAGTATTCACTTCTTGTAGATGAGACCACAGATATATCAGTTGAGAAAATTTGTGCTAGGTACTTTTCTGAAATGGAGTCAAAGGTTGTGACAGTGTTTTTAGGATTGTACCGAACCATTAACACCACAGGAGCAGAAGTTTTTTCAGTCATAGAGAATTGCATAGCAGAGTATGATCTTGTGATTGAAAACATGATAGGGTTTGGTGAATGTGATGGTGCATCATCAATGGTCGGAAGTCATAACAGCGTTTTTTCACGAATTCAAGCAGCTAATCCACACACTGTGCTGATGAAATGTGTATGCCATTCTGATTCTTTAGCTCTATATGTACAACATGCGTTTGAAGTTATGCCCTCAGATGTTGGCTACATTTTGTCAGTTATTTCTTCATGGTTTTCAAACAGTGATATTCGTCGTATGGAATATCAATGTTGGTTTGAAGCTTTTGAGATAGATGGTAATGCAAATGAAGACTCAACTTTATTTGGATCTGTCTGTGGAAGTGTGGCTATGCCTTTTGTCAAATTTTCAAAAACAAGGTGGTTGGTTAGAGCAGTGGTTCCCAACCTGTCTAGGCTTGCGGCACCCTGCAGAAGAGAATTATATTTTGCGGCACCCAGTGGCGAACCAATACAATTTTGCTTGAAGGTTTGATGACAGTTTGAAAATGTATTTTTAATAGTATGATAAAAACCGCATTAGCTCGCGGCACCCCTGGGTATTGTAAATGGCACCCTAGGGTGCCGCGGCACCCCGGTTGGGAACCACTGGGTTAGAGGAAAGGTCATTGCAATAATTTTATCCCATTGGCCTGGGAACCACTGAAGCAATATTTTACAACAGTACTACACCACTGCCCTGTGGCTGCTAGAAAAAAGGCAAAAATGATTCACTCTGTTCTGAGTGATGATGCAGATCATCTTTTTTATCTTTTTAAAACCTGTGGTGGAAGAACTGAAAAGATCAATGAATATTTTCAATCAGAATCAGTAGACCCATGTGAGATGCTTGAAAAATTGACTGAATTTCATTCAGCTTTCATACTGCGCATCAAGACAAGTTCTCAACAAAACAGACCCTTGGAAAATATTGATTTTGGTATTAGGTTCAAGATAGAACTTTTAAAATGCCTGAACAAATATGCAGAATCATCATTCAACCAGGCAGCCTTGACTGTACAACAGACGTGTGGAAACTTTTTGTTATCGCTTGTACAAAAATGTGATAAACAAATCCTGAATGACTCCTACCAAATCAAACAGTGATTAAGGGCCTTGTTGATTTAAGTCCTGGCTATGTCTTAAGCTGAGATTCTAGAAAACAATTTTCCAACCTTCCCATGGTCAACATTATTGATGAAAATCAATTAGATGTGACTGAGGAGCAGTACAGGCGCATTGTTCTTGTTGACTGGCAAGGGCATGATAGTTTCAAAGACAAACCATTGCATGAATGTTCCACCATGGAATTTTGGACAAGTGTATTCCATACTCAAGATTTCAAGGAACTGAGTTTGTATGCACTGAGTTGTCTGTCATTGCCATCACCAAATGCATTTGTGGAAAGAGTATTCAGTCAGGTTACTTGTATGAAAACAAAGTCTCACAATCGCCTTGCTACTGCAACACTAGATGCTCTTTTGATGCTCAAGTTCTATTTGTTGTCAAAATCTATCTGCTGCAACAAATTCATTGTTCCCCAGTCCATGATAACTTTGTATACTTCCGATATGTACTAAGTAAGAGTTAGAAATGTGTTGGATGTTACTGTTCTTGACATAAGCATAGTGGTTGTGAATAATCTGTTATGCTGTTACACCTGTAATGATCTGGAATGCTGTTTTTGTGCATTACTTATATGTTGTTCGTGCAAATTCATGATGGATGTGCATAAGTTGGTTGTAACTTTGGGAACATGTATGGTAAGCATTGCAATTATCCTATGATTTATACTTTTCAGGCTTATATAGGGAGCTCAGTTTTACTAAAAATAATATTGGCAAAATTTTAGGAAATCTGGCATAATTTCACTGCTGGTTTGGCATATTTCTTCCAAAGCATCTGGCAACGATGAGTTGGATTAGCTGTAGTGGTAGCTTCACCTTGGTGAAATGTCCGTGCTGTATGTGGCTTTATTAGTTGATTCATTTTAATCTCCTCAAAAATAGCAGTTTTTTTGGCATAATTTTTCTACTTTTAGCAGATTTTAGCTGAGAACTTGTGACAAGGCTTGCTTTTAGCAGGATCTAGCAGTTTTTTGTAACAACACATTTTAGCAGTTTTATTAATATAATAATATTTTATTGCGGACTCATGGTTCATATCACAGACGCAAGAGCACAAAAAGTGGTTAGCTATACATCAGCGCACATTACAGAAACGGCGTTTGCACACAATCCTCACCATAGCTATATCGTCATTCGCAAGAGCACAGAAAATAGATAACCATACAGTAGCGCATCACACAACAAGTGTTAGTACGTGTCCAACCTTGAGAGGCGCAAAAGTCTTTCCCAGCACTTCTAACTTTTTTTTCTTATTTCGCTTGATGTGTACACAGTGTCCACATACTTTTACTACACAAAACCAATACTGATGAGATGCAAACACTAAAACAATTCACGGACAACTACTGCATTTGTCTCCACCATACAAGAGCATTGAATAATTGAGGAAATATGCAGATTTGTGAAAAGCATCAGACATTTGAAGCGATCGAATAAAAAAGTTAGACGAAGATGTGTATCGTATAAAAAATCGATACAAGTTAGTTCTCAGCACAGCGTCAAAGGTCCTGACACAATGGCTAACCTGGTGTTGGTAAACACTAACATTTCTGGGTATGTAATGCATAATTCAATAGGCATTGTTATACGTAATACGCAGCACGTAAGCGCTTCATACTAGACTGCGTGTATTTGCTCCACAATTGGCAAGTGTACATTGACATGCAGTAGGCACGAAATAGAGGGTTTTTTACTGCAGGAGAGCACTGATCAAAAGTGCCTCTGAGTTTGTTTGTTGCACAGTACAGTGATTTCACTTGTCTCTGGATTCATCATTGTTCAATGATGCATTTGTCCACACACCAAGATATTTCACTTGGTCAAAAAATTGTACACATACACCATTTAGAAAAACATTTGATGGAGCAGGTTGTTTATGCTTTTTTGGGCAAAAAAGAACACCAGTTGTTTTGATGCAATTAAAGGTCAAGGTTATTTCGTGTTCAGCAGCATAGTAACCAAAAATATTCAGAAGACATTGCAGCCCACTAGGGCTGGGCTGGGGCTGAACACACATATATCATCAGCAAACATTAGATGATGATTATTATGGATAGTGGCTACAAAGTCTGCCGGTGGACCTTGATATTTGAAACGTTATTAATCCGCCACCTGTAACGCTCAACGAGAGTGCAGTAGGCTTGGTAGAAATGACATAAGCATAAAAGATAAACTACAATTAATCATAACCCTAACCATAGCTGACCCACGCTGTTTGAATGACAAACTGACCCTTTTGTTTGAATTGCGTCAGGCTAGGTGTATTCGTAATCACTTCCTTAAACATATCCACTGTGTTATGAGGTTGCTGCTATTTGACTGACAAAGTCAGCATTTTAACTGAACCGCGTCATGCCAGGCGGATTCATAGCCACTGCCTTTTTGTTGTGTGGCAACCATTTCTGGCAACACTGCTGCCAACCAATACCATGCACAGCCACAACATGGCAGTGGTAACACTCATGAATGCTCAGGTTACTGTAACCTAACTCTAAACTGTAATCCTAAACACTATAAGTAACCCTAATCTTAAAATTGTAACCGCAAATCTAAAACCTTAATTATTCATTCATTTATTCGGAAAACAAACACACACAAAAAAACTAAATAAACAAGATAAAATAAACAAGCAAACTCATGAATAGAAATATAATCAATTATATTTGCATGTTCCCGGGGTACCTAATATAACCAGGTGGTTTTCTAGTTAGGTTAAAACCTTATCCCTAAAACCCCATGAAACCCTAAACATAAAATCCTAGACCTAAAAAATCTGAACCCCAAAAGCATAAGCCTAAAAAACCCTATGTGACTCAGATGCAGTGACTCAGCAGTTCTCACACAGCATTGTCGCCACGGCAGGTGAAGTGGTTAAGGTACCTAATGCAAAAGGTAAACTTTTTGTGTGTAACTTCATCAATACTATCACTGACAGCCTTTGTATATATATTCCTTGTCAGTGTGATGTAATGATTCCAGCAACATGCTCATTAGTATTATCATTAGTATTATTTGGGTGAATTTTTCAGCCAACGCATTCTGGGTTTGTTTTTCGGTAAAATTACCTATTTTTGGTTTGTTTTTCAAATTTACTTGCTTGTTTTTGGAAAATAACCTGGGATCACTGTGTGGTGGGCAAGTGACCATTTTCCAATGCTACCGTTGTACTTGGTGAGGAGTAAGTCAGTCTAGCTGCCATTCTAAATGGATGAGACATTGCTTAACGCACAGCTGGTCAGAATTCGACTGAAACGTGTTTTTTATCACCTCAAATCTGTTGACTGCGAAAGATCAGATCTGTGGAAAAGTTTTGGTTGACCATGAAAAGAATGATTGGCTTGATTTTTCTGCTTGTTAGACTTGTCTTCAGGCATTATGAGTAGGGCAACTTTTTGTAGCTTTTTTACAGCTTCCAACTGCTTTTGAAATACACTAAATTTATGCAGTACGATGTTTTCGGCTGGTTGCAAGAATTTTATATTGTAACTTTTTTTTTTTTTACATGCTACTTTTTACTGCAACTGCTATCAAGTAAGCCTATTGTGCAAAATGTACTTGTCATTTCAAAAACATGCTTCAGAACTATTTCATTATAGTTATGTTCTCTTTGATAACCGATTTGAACTGAATAATGTCCAAAAAGCAATTGTAGAAATGACCCAGCCAAACATCAGTCCTCAGCTGGAGGCCAAATTGTTAAATTGCCAAGCAACTTCATGCAGTGTAGAGCAAAGTTACAGCATGCTATGCAAACTGTTGGCAAATTATCGCCATTTCTCGCCAGATAATATTTGGAAATCTTTAGCATTATATGTAAATAAATATCGCTTGAGTAAATCACAGTCGTTTGAAATACATGTGCATAATTACAACTTTTTACTGCAACTTTTCTTAAAAATAATGGCATATTTCTCACAGTTTTATTGCAACAAAAACTTACCCTAGTTATGAGTTTTTAGTAGTTTTCGGACAGGTGCGGGTTTGAGACCAAAAAAGTGCGGGGCAGACAGGGGTTGGGATAGTCTGCGGGGTGGGTGCAGGTTAGAATAGGGCGGATGCGGGCAAGATTTCTCAAACTCGTGTGGGGTGGGTGCGGACAAAAAATTTCAACCCGCATAGGGTTCTAGTACACATGACCACTCCAGCTGGTGTAGAGTGGTCTGAAACTCACTCGACAGCCTGGTGTGTTAAACACAAACTCCAAATAGAATAAGTTTTGCAATGCAGCACATCAAATGCGCCAAGTAGAAGAGATAGTTGAACAGAAGCACCAAATGAAAGGGAATTTGCAATGCAGCACATCAAAAGTGAAAAATAGAAGAGGCAGTTGAACAGGGGTGCCAAATACAAGGTTACTATGGAATCTGAAAATATGGAAAAAATCTGATCATTTTTTAGCCTGGCAAACTATTAAAAATGTTTTCTTTTGATATGGTTTGGTACATTTAATGTGGAAAAAGGAAATAGTTTTCCAGACTTTATCTTTTCACATGCATTCTGATAATATTTATTCCAGTATTTTTGATAAGATTGATAATTTTACTTTCATCATGTTGACTATTATAATGCCTGTATTTGACTTGGATATGTCATTCAAAAAATTTAAGTCTGGAAATTTATGTTAAATTGCATAGCAACCTTCCAAACAGAAGAGGTTTTGCAATGTAGCAAATCAAAAGTGCCAAATAGAAGAGGTTGTTGAAGACAAGCGCAGAAGCAAAAAGGTGTTTTGCAAGGCAGCATTAATGTCTTTTGTTACTGTGAGCTGCAACCATCTTAGCCATGTCAAAAATGGTAAAGTTCGGGTTGAAACTTATAGTGATAGCAAATCAACATACTCTTGTAGACTTTCTGCATGCAAACTGAACTTCAGATATATATAGGATTTCATGAATCTAGCACCCAGAAACCCATTCCTGTGCTCATTAATGTCATGTGCTTTATTTTTATGTTCATGAATTTATGCTCTTTATCCTGTGTGTTCATTATTCTGTGTGCATGTCTTCTTAGCTGTTTTCACCTGTTTGTCGTTTCATAATGATCCTAGTGCTATTGATGATGTGACATATTTTGGTTAATCCCATTGATGTTCGTGAAGACAGCTTTTGCAGTGAAGAGGGAAAAATCACAGACATCCGAGGTTGTTTTGATTCAGTTCAGTAAAAAGTGAGAATAGTTCACAAACCAACATGTTTGCAAGAAATATAACTTTTTTGCCCGCCATGCTGGTTATGACAGCTTTAGCTTTTTGACTTATTGTTATCAGCAAGTAAAGTCCAGCAATGGGGAATAATGCAAACTGTTCAATTTGCCTCATTCTTACTGGGAGGGTCAAAGCACAGCTTTAATAGAAGTAGCACAATACCAAGGTGTGAACATTAGCAGTAACAACTACTGATCTGAAAGCTCTAGTTGTGCTACTATACTGACCTTGTATCAGGAAAGCTGATTTAGCAATGCAGGCACCTTGCAATTCAAGGAAATTTGTTTACATTATCAGATTGGTAGTGTGGTTTATGTAAAGTAGAACATTGTGTCTAATGCAATTTTTGCAGTTTTCTCGTTGCTTTGAAAAAACAAGAAAGGTGCAAGTAAGATAATAACCTTTCCTTTGCACTGGCTATGCTAGTATACTGAGCATGTCACGATATTGGAACAATCACTTTCTTTCCTGAACGCTCATACCAGATAACTTACAACTAGCCACACAAAGAAATTTATGTCACTGTTGGTATACTTGCATGGTTTACAAACATTACAAAATTGTGGTGTACATTCAACTTGAATTGAAACAATAAACTAAAGTATTCACCCAAGTTTTTGTCACAGTGGTGCACAAAAGCATGGCTGAAATCTGAGCGATTGCTTATACATATGTACTTTTGAATGCCACACAGTAAAATTGTGAAGAAAGCTTAAGGCATGGCAAAAACATTATCTTGATAGTCACCCACTTGTGCAGACTTGCATTTCCACACAAAAATATTCATTATGCCTTCACTGCACAAATTTTATCTAGATGCAATAAAAAATAAAAACAAACTGAAGTACTGGCAAGTAGTCAGTGAAAATAAAAGAATGGATTTTTGCCTGAACATAATTTTTATAGTTCAGCATGTAGCAAAATTGCAGCCAAACAAAAAACGTTAACCAGTGAGCCCATAAAATGCTGCCACATCCAAGTATATATTTCACAATATATACATCAGACATAAAAATCAGTCTAAGCACAACCTGAACCAAAATGAACACCATTTGTCCTTGCAGGTTAGATTGCTGCATGCCGTGGGAGGATGCCATGCACAGCAACAATTTTAGTCGAAGGTCTAAAATTGCTTTCACAAAATACTTTCTGGATGAAATCCTTCAAACTCTTCTCATAAATGTTTCTGTATGTGCCTATCGTTTAATGTAACTTTGTTTCAGCCATTCCAAACAAAACAAAAGTGACTGAAAAATAGCACATGGTTAATAAGCATAATGATGCAAATCCTGAAACAAGTAGGTTTTTAGACGAGAGCTGCATTGACTACATCACAGGGGCGCATCCAGGGGGTCTGTTTAGCTGTCATGACAGGCCCCTTTGTACTGCAGGTAGGCTACTCAGCATTAAAGCTGATGATTAAATATCAAACGCTGTCCTGCAGGTCTCTAATGGAGGTGGTTTGGAACAGGCAACAGCCTACATTTCTCTTCTAGTGTTGCATAGTACTATTATGAAACAACAACATCCCTGCCTTGTCTATATAGCGCCTGTGCAATGACATGAAACAATTCACGTTTTTGAACACTTTAAATTGAGATTGCGTCAAATACACATGTTTCAGAATTCCCTTTTCTGGCAGTGCCAACTCCAATGCAAGCAAAATTGTCAGAAGCTCATACACTGCCACACACACACAGATGTTTTGTAATATTTTGCTTCATGGCAAGAGGACAGCGTCCAGTCACGATCATTTTGTTCTGTAGTTTCAAACTAAATTTTATCTGCTGTTTACATCTACTAGGTTACCACGAAATCAAATAAGTTTAGGCCTTCCTCAACGTCAACCCAAGTAATGCGGATTCGTTTCAACTGAAGCTATATTTTATGAGGAATTTCTTATAATGTAAGATGCGACAGTTAGCGTCAGAAATTATGGTTGCATTACCTGAACAAAATATCAGTCTTGAAAGCGTTTTGTTTCGAAAATAGAATTGAGCAGTTGAGGATGTTATATTCTGCGCATAATGTCCTGTATTGATTTCAACTAAGTCACTTCTACATTATGATGTAAAATCATCAGAGCAATAGCAACTTAATTGTTCTCTGCATCATCTTTGCACATATATATAACACCACCATATTTGATAGACAGCGCTCCACAGACGCAGTTGTGCAGCTGGTTGTTATCTCCGATTTTATAAATGCATGTACGTATGGGCAAACAGCTCTCATTGCTGTATGGCTGACTTTTGCTGAATGTTCGACAAGCTAAGATATTTTCAGCACCATGTTCGTAGAAACAAATTATGGATTGTGATGTAATAAATGCGCTGTGCCTTAAAGCAAAGGTAATTCGGAAATTTGACAATGAGATCAATACAACTATCTATTCTACAGTCAATAGTTGGTTGCGCTAGGCTACTAGTCCTACTAATCAAGTTTGATTGGATTTTAGGTAGAGCTTCATCGATAATGCTTTTTTAGGTTTAAAGACGATCTTGGAGTGGTCTGAATATTGCGCACTACTTGATGCAGTCGGAGGGCTGTGTGTCGTAAGGAACAGTACAGAGAGTTTGCGTTGATTAGTCAGAGACAAAGTGGCAACTTGGGTTCGAACACTCCATGCAGAAAACTAGCGTAGATGCTTTTATGAGCAAATATTGCAGATATACTGTATATAAGTGGAATTTTGCCGATATAATACTTTGGCAACATTGAAAAATTTATTGGTTGATTTTATTATCGCAGCTGGCTTGCTATAGTTAGGTTCTCATCAGTCACAGCGTTTCAAATGCACCTGCTGAGGTTTGGTTGCAATCGTTACTAAATGCTAGCTTACCTTACGCATTCTGCAGTTTTGCTGATTCATAGACAAGTTGTTTCAAGCTAAATTGGAAGTGCCATTTGACACTAGTTGCATTATTTCGAGAACAAAGTATTCCATTATGTAAATCTTTGCAGCTTGCGTTGAGTTTTATTAAGTTCATACTTTTGAACTTTTGCAGAAAATTTTGAAGTTGCAGTGAATACTTTCGGCTGAGTAAGACGAAATTTCCAGTTTTAGTTGTCACAGTTGGTGTTGTGCTATGTTACACCATAGTCTTGAGGTTGTTTACTTTCTCTGACCTTGCTTTAGCCTTTCAATGTTTCACCTGCTAACATTGTTTGCAGATGTAAAGACTGATGATGCGTAGTTTTCCATGAAATCGATTTCCTGTTAAAATTTGCGATTGGTTTCTTGCTTATTTCGCCTGTGGAGTGAAGTTACTTGAACCTCACATTATGTATGTGGGGTTTTATCTCAACCACCTCTTCTATTTTTCACTTCTGATGTTCTAAATTGCAAGATCTTTTCTATTTGGTGCTTGAGTTGACAACCTCTTCTATTTGACGCTCATGTTCAACTACCTCTTCTATTTGGCTGCATTGCAATACCAGTTCCGTTTGACACATGTCTTGATTTATGTTAACTAATTAAAGTCATTTTGTTAAGCTGATAAATGTCTATTTAAATGTCCTTAAGGTTTGCTTCTGTTACATTTTTTCTTTTGCTTCGCAGAATCATGGATAGTCACATAACATCACTGGCACTAGCTTTGGATAAACATGATGTAACAAGGTCTTTTCATGATGTCGATGCTGATGAAACCATAAGATGTCAGTTTGGTGTCCCTTCACATTCTAGTGCAGATTCTGCAAAAGATAATGAAATTAGTTTGTGTTCTAATGCTGTTGATAAAGTTAACCTTGAAGATTATGATGATTCCTATGAAAAGTTAACTAATGAAACAGCACAAATTTTTGCTCATTTGTCAAGCAAAGATTCATCAGTTCGGCAAGTTGGTCTGAATATTGTATCTCAGTCTGTTTATCAATGGTTAAGCATTTTTCACACTTGCCCTCACCAACAAAACGAAGGTGGCATTTTGGAATATGGATCAACAAAAACCAATGATAACTACAATTCTGAGGTTAATGCCTTAGCAAAGCATGACGTCTCAGCCAAGATCGTGAAACAAACCCTAGCTTCATTGCTGCGATTAAGCATCAGATGCCCATTTCCTGATGTGCGAGAAACTTGCCACATGATTTTGATGGATTTGCAAGTAAGTATGTTGTGTCATTTAACTGCTTTAACCTCAGAAGCATTGTTTCAGTAAGTAGGACATTTAGATCTGTAATGGTATACTCCAGCAGTTCCATCCAACAAATGCAGTAGGTAATATCTTAGTGTTGGCTGTTATATTATATTGTGTAGAATGGAAACACATGAGGTTATGTCAATGTTTTTTCAGCATACGTGCAGTGCCATGACAACTGAAACCAATTCATTGGAGAACTGTTCATTTGAGATCACATTCCCTTCAGGCCATATTTATTTGACATCATATTCATTTTACACCAAGTTGCAGCTTTTTGATTTTCTGTCGATCACATTTTTATGATGCACCTGCCACATTTTTGCAAGAATTGCGAAATTTCACAAGGTGTCTATAGTAGAAGTCTTGCATGGTGACTCCCTTCTGAATCCAAGTTGACTCACATTGCATTTCAAATGCACTCATGCTTTAAAATGCCACAGAAATTATAAAAACTCATACCTCAGGTTCGGAAAGGATGGTGCATCTTTAAGATAACATTCTGTAAATCAGTGGAAGAATAAATGCTGGTGGATGCTTTGAACAATGTTTGTGGTGGTTGAAAATATGAACAATAAGTCTTTTGTTCAATTTTGTTTATCCTTTCAGTTTTTACAATTGTGATTATTGCTTAGAAAAACAAAATATTATTAAAATTATTCCACCTAAACCTTTGCTTTGTCTGCAGTCCATTCCAGTTCTGATTGGAAATAAAATCTTGATTCTGATACATTTCTATTAAATGGCACTGAGTGTATTGGTACACAATATTTTAAAATGTAAACAAATGAGGTGTATCAATATTCAAATGTTCAGAAGTCGAAATGCATCAATCTATCCTGTACATTCACATAACCAGTAAATCATTCTGAACTATAGATCATTGTTTATGAAAACAGCCAAGTGCATCAGCAATGAATGGTAATGAGGGTTTCTTTGTTCTAAAATCCATGCAGCATGGATATGCTATATTACTGCCATCGCTAAATATTTATGCTGGCAGCAGTAAACAAGAGAATGTCGTAGCAATAGTTAGTGATACACATGCTCACAGACGTTTTGCATGGTTGAGATACATGTTTTGTTTTGCAAGGTGAGGATATGTTTGTAAATTTATCTCAAAGCTTGGTGGTATCTGATGAGATATGCAATGGCTCTTAATCTTTCATTTCTGAACAGACATAAGTAATAAATATGCTAGGAATTACTACAATGCAACCAATAGCTTCATGCTAAAATGGTATATAACCATCAGATGTTATATCAGTGATTCTTAAAATTCATGTCTACATCCTGAGCAAACGACCAACCAATTCTTGCACTCCTAGAATTGAAGACAAGCATATTAATATCATGTGTAAGCAACACATTCCTCTGTTTCTTTATTCATATTAGCAACATGCAGTTGTGAAATCCCAGCACTCCAGAAGTAAGTGTAGAACCAGGTGCTATGATAACATCTTCAACCAGGGTGTCTCAAGCCTTAATGTGCAGTCAACAGAGCAATGACAGTTTGCCAGGGACCATGAAGTGTGTCATGACCTCTTAGGTCTGCTGCTCTGTTATTCCCTGAACTGAAACATGAATTGGAAATGAGTAAATGAAGCAATTTGCAGATTTTAATTTTATTATTTTGGGAATATTTCGTTTAATATCCTTGAATAATTTGTCTTGTTCTATCTATTTGTGCAGTGTTTCAAGATGAGTGCAACTATTAACTTTTTGGTGTCCGGCTGCTTTTAGGGATTTTCGAGAAAAAAACGCCTGAACGCACGTGGCTTTGCGCGGAAATTTCTCTGGTCCGGTATGCTCAACAGACCCGGTAAAAGTCTCAAAAGACGCGGCAAGTCTTCTAGTCTGCACTCGAAAAATTTTTTTTGGATGGTTGGTACAGGTTTTTTGTGAGTGACGTCATAAGTGGAGGACTTTTAGGCTACCTTGGCCCACTTTACCTGACCCTGGGCGCCAATTGTTAGGTGGTAGTATTTCGCTGAAGTTTTTACTGGAAACTAGGCTACAATCCGAGTCTTTTGATACTTTGGATGACCTGCTGGGGTTTCAGGTTCAAAAGTTGTGATGTAAGTTAGTAAAAAACTTGACTAATTAGATAATTAATTAATTTGTTTATTTTAGATCATAACTTTTGAACCAGAAACGCTAGAAAGTCGATCAACGGCTCAAAAGACTCGAACTTGAGCCTAGTTTCCAATGAAAATTTCAGTGAAACACTTTGGCCTAGCGGTTGGGCCCTAGGCCAGGCAACATGAGCCAAAATGACCCCAAAACTACTTCACTTATGACGTCAGTCACAAAAAATCTGCAACCCCCAACCATAAAAATTATTTTGGAGTGCAATCTACTAGACTGGTCGATCCGTTTGAGCCCTTGAACAGCTCTCTAGTGCAATCGGCGGAGGAGCTAGGGCGTTGGTAAGGCAACCGAAAACTGCTGTTTTTTAGGCCGAAATCAAAGTACGAATATATCGTACGCCAGTTCTCGAAGTGTTAAATGTGAATATTTATACAGCTTTTGTTTACAGGAGAGAAATGTTAAGATACCTATGCTTATACACAAAGAAGTTAGCCGATTCATTCCTGATAACCAGGTACGTCTGCTTTATTTGATTGTTTGTTTATTCATTGTTTGTTTAGAAATGCTAATGATTTGATTGTTTGTTTAGAAATGCTAATGATGGCAGGCCATGGCCTGAAATGATCAGTGACTGATTAGCAACAACAGTAGTAAAGAGAGCAACACAATAACAATGACATAGTACAAAACAACAAACAAAAAATAACATACACACACACACACATGTGAAAGAAAAAGTAAACAACCAGAATTGAGAGTGTCCATCTGCAAAGGTGGGGTGTTTAGACGAAAACGAACTTGTTTGTTAAACAGGAGCACATATGGGTCCTTGGGTAGATCTGGATGCCTGAATAGTAATATTTTCGTTAGCTCTAGAAAACTTAAGGACTCCAGCACTGAACGTGAATGCTTTCATGTGTCACAATAAGAGCTAACATAATGTGCAAGGTAAAGGCAATTCAAAGAATAGATGGTTGGTCTTTACAGCACCACATTGGCACAGTTGATTGTAGAAGTCATCAAAACTGAGTTTATTGTGGCCCAAACAAAGCATGCATAAGATGGTAGTTGTGTGAATGTTGCAACTGTGTGAATGCTATGCCACTACATGTCCATAACCTGTGTAACACACCTATTGAAGCCTCCTGTTCTCTCTTCTTTGCCCATACTCACAAAATTTTTTAAAGTGTTCCAACTATTCATCATGCTTTCTTAACACTTTGGGAGCCGGTCTACAAGTATATTATACCTGGATTTTGGCCTAAAACCAGCAATTTTCGGTTGCCTTACCTACGCCATAGCTCATCCGCTGATTGTGCTAGAAAGCTGTTCAAACCCTTAAAAGATTCGGCAAGTCTTCTACTCTGCACTCGAAAAAATTTTTTGGTTGGGGGTTGCAGATTTTTTATGAGTGAAGTAATTTTGGGGCCATTTTGAAACCTAAACTGGGCTCCACAAAACCTTCAACTGGGGTGGTTGGACATGGCTGTGCTAGAGAGCTCTTCAAGCCCTCAAAAAACTCGGCAAGTTTTTGAGTTTGCACTGAAAAAGATTTTTGTAGGTTGTTTTTTTTGTGGGTGACGTCATAATTGGGGTAGGTTTAGGCACTTTGGCGCACTTAATCGGGCCATGGGCATGGAAAGATTTCGCTAATGTTTTAGTGGAAACTAGGCTAGAGTCCAAGTTTTTTGGGCCTTTGATTGGCTTTCTAGCATTTCTGGTTCCGAAGTTGTGGTGTAAAAACAACAAATTAATCAATTATCTAATTAAGGGATTAATTTTTTATTTTGTTGATTTTAGACAATCAATTTTGAATCCAAAACCCTAGAACCAGTGTTTTCAACCTGGAGTCACAACCCCGTGGTGGTCATTTGCCATTTTTTCTGAGGGTTGCAGGAGCTTCTGATAAGCATATTCATAATTACTTCTAGATTTTATATTTTCATATATGGAACAACTTTTCGTCGTAACCAAAATAATAGGATCACCTGGCTAAAATGATAGCCTACTTTTTCATTCAAAATTGTGTGGTTATGACCATTACAGTACTGTTGCATTTGGCAGTGGACGAATAACTTCGTGATGTAAGAATGTGCTGTGTTTGTGAATTAGATATCTGAGTGCAGTAGCTAACTTGGGAGTTATTCTAGTTTTCTATGAGTTGTACAGCGGAGCGACTTTTACATGGCACAGGTGTCTCTCACTGATGTTGCCATGTGCATGAATTTAAAAAATGAGTCTTTGTTCAACATGGCGATATCATACTTTGTTTTTTAATAATTGTGATTTTCTTTTGTGCAAATACAACTGCATTTCATATGCCTGACTGGAGATTTTCGGAAGGGGGTCATTAGGTCAAATTGGGTTGCAAAACAGGTTGCTGCATGAAATAGGTTGAGAACCACTGCCCTAGTAGGAGAAGATCAATCAAAGATCTTACAAATATTTTGTCCATTACTTGATTGGCTTACCAGTAATAAGAATCTGATTTACGTTTGAATTTTTGGCTTTTTACCACTTAGGTTACTGACTTTTGCACAGTCTCAACACATCACAAATGCGAAGAACATACAACTTATTCTGAAACCAAGCCTTGCAAGCCAATAAATGTGCTCAGATAATGTCTTTCACCTCCTGGATCTGCCTGTGGTTATATTTTTGCCATCTGTTAACATGTCAAGTCGTTTCTGTCTGCCGATGAAATGATAGCTGCTTAAAATACTTCCACTTTTCTTTTACATCCATTGCGCAAGTCCTTGAATATAGTAACAAAAAGCTTTGGCAATTTAAAGGTGTTTTCAGAGTTTCTAATCATCCTGTATCATTACATGAAACAATAGAAAGTGAACACTTTCTGTTTGAACTAGTGGTGGACTTGTGGTGCAAGCAATGCATTGCTGTTTTGCAGATCAATCCAGCTGATGCAGAAGATGAACAGGTATTTATTGTCTGTGTTTAATTTTGCTTGAAAGTCTTGCTTTTCTCAGATGTATACTTGTTTGACTATACTTAATGTGTAAATGTGTATCAGTAGATTTAAAGTTGGTTCTGCACCACAACGATAGAAAAGTGCGGCACAACAATGCTGTTACAGATATTTGTTAGAAGTATGTTCAAGCATAGTTTCGTATAACAATGCACTCATCAGGCACTTGAAACAGGTAAAACAAAACTGATGCTTAATAAAAATCAAGCAAAAATACCAAACAGTACACTTAGCAAAAAAAAAAGGTTTTCTACTGTATAATGCACTCTTGCAAATAGTCTAGTCTGTCATTTAACATGTTTCAACATGGAAGGTTGTGTTTAAGATCCTTATGTGACATAAACTTCCTTTAATACCTCTTTGTGTTTTTCAAGTCAGGTCTCAAGGTCAAGCTGTTGCACATTGCGCAACAATAACTTAACTTTGTGCCAATACTTTGAAATAGTTTTACTTTTGTTGTGGTCGGCAGCTGCCTGGGCAGTGAGTGGATTACCAGCCTGGGGTGGAGTTTTTACTTAAAAAATTGCCTTCTGACTTTTCTACTTAAATAACATGACTCTTCGGTTACAAATATGATTAAAGTTGTGTTTTTTTAATATATGGTAATGATGATAATGAATCCATGCTGTGTATTTTTCAACAAACAACTACTTTATTGATATGTCTGGCCGGTTATTTTCATAAATAACCTTAGAAGCAACAATCTAGACCAGTGCTTTCCAACTTAGAACAGTGCTCCCAACTTTTTTCAGCTTGCAACCTGCTTTCACTGAAATTTTTGTGGGGCCCACTATGACATATTGTGGTGAAACAAGAATGAAAAACATTGAGATGTTAGAAAAAATCATAAAAACACATCCTATTTAACTGTTGATGGGAAACTTATGCTTCCTTTTTAGATTTGATCCAGTGACTTTCAACCGGAGTTCCACGGAACCTCAGGGTTCCCAAGTGGTTTCCATGGGTTCTGCTGAAACAGACCAAAGTTGCCTGGGACAAAATTCGCAACCACAGTTCTGTGCAATTGTAGCTATAAAACCACTTGGATCATTGCATAGGGTTCCATGAACGTGAACATTGCTTAAGGTTCTGCTGCAACAAAAAGGTTGAAAAACACTGATCTAATCAATCGAAAATCAGATAATTTTCAATAAACATTTTACTTCAACACCAGGAAATTGTAACATTTTAAAATGTTTCCTGAAAGAACTTTGCAGCTCATGGGTTGGAAAGTACCAGATCAGAGTAATGCTTTAATGGTATTTATACAGGTACAAGACAGATTCATATGTTTCAACTTCTGAATCCATGAATGAATATGCAAAAAATAGGTGTGTTTCCAGACAATATTATGTATGATTGGAATCCAGCACCCATTCAGTGTATTATCGTTTAAATGAATGTGTATGACAGACATGCACTGTACCCAATTTTTATATCAAAGATCTTAAGATGGCCTTACAGGCTCATATTGTAAATTTTGCAAGTGAATGTGAACATTGAGAAACTTCTGTGTCAGTTTGAAAGAACTTTTGTCACAACAAAGCAACACGTATTCAGTACCTTGAAGTTGAGACATCTATATACAATAAATGATTGTGCTCGTCAGTCTTCATACAAATCTTTTGACCACTTGACCCAGGTTTGATTCGTTTGATCCAACTGGACCGTTTTTAATAATAAAATCATCCACGATTTTTAGGCGACCCTCTCAACCTTAACTGCTGGTGTTGCATTTTCATTTCATCGTCATTGCAATAGTAGTTACTACTTTTGTATCGTGAAATGCTTTACAGTGGCAGCATTTTATTGCTTTTCAGGCATTTTCACTTTATGAGGAAAGTTTCGTCCACAACTGCAGACTCGAACACATGGTCATGATAATGGGTCTGCACCCACAATACCTTCAACAATTTTTGAACACTAATTTTCACTTGTTGCAATCTCAAGGCGCTTTATCATACGAATGTCGCAGCTATATTGGCATCATGGTATGTAGCTGTTGTGCTTACATGAATAAACGGGCTATTAAACGTTTTTATGGTTGGTGTGGATCCATTGCTTTGCTATTTCCTGACATGCCATCGCCTTTTCGTCGCGCGAACAGCTATGTGCACTTACAGGCCGCTGCCAGGCACCGTTGCCCGTATCTTGTGCATTTAATGGAAGCTCACTTTCTTCTGCAAGGCGGGGACAGAAAGTGGTTGAAGGGGGTGCATTTTGCCCCTGCAAAGCTACGGGCACTTTCAGTTCTCAACAAACTCCTGGCACATCGACCGTGGTTGGTGACACCGAGCCATATTAAAGTAAGCTGGTATATATGCTGTTAGTGTAAGTGCGTTCTGTGTTTTTTATGCGTAGTTCCCTTTTCATGTGTAAATCATAAGAGTGTTGTAGCCTTTTAGTCTGTAGTGGATAATACTGCATTCTTGAAGCGGCGAGAATCTCTACAAGTATATTTCTGCTCTTTACTTCCCGTTATCTGTGGCAATTCTTCATAGCTCATACCTTCAAATAAAATCCTGTCGTCTCTAGCAAGTCGGTAGCACCGGGACCAGCGCGCTCTGACGTACTGCTGGAAACAAAAGTCGATTTCACCGCATCTTTTAATTTAAGTAAAAACGTGTGGAAATACGCAAATAGTTATTGTTACGAAAATAAAAGCAATAGTTGCGTGAAAACATACCGAGCAAAAACTGAAGTTGCAGCAGAGTAAAAGCTGGTAAAAGTCAGAATCAATGAATAAGGACACAGAAACGGCCAAACACGTCGGTAATAACAAAAATAAAACGGCAGTGAGGAATTTGACACGAAAAAGGTCAAACTGGTAAAACAAAGAAGATACGCAAATTCACAAATATTGTGAAGACAACTGGTTAAACAAAATCGATGACAGTATTCACAAACACAGAAACCTTGTATTAAATGACGTACTATTTGCGTATTTCAGCCTATTTTTACTTAAATTTACTGGAACTGAAGGTGCCGTGATAAAGGTGAAATCGATTTTCGTTTTCAATACTTGTTCTACCCCTAAAATCGTTTACTCTTGAGAGTGTTAAGAATAACAAGGGAATCGAAGCACGTATAGACTTAATGAACGGTTGTAGCTCGTAATAACGCTGGAAAACTGCAAACTTATAATTGTTTCCATCGACCATACCGCAGTCATCCGTGTGCTTGGAACAAACACCCCTTGTCGCAGCCACCGATGGCGTATCTGCTTTTATTAGTTTTTTGTCACAGTGATTATCTTGATGAAAACTTTCTTCCCACTTGGCAAAAAATGCAGTTGTTGTGGAAAGAATATTATACATTGCATTGTTTCTGATTATTGACAACCAGGGTAACGAGCATGTGAAGCTTGACTTGGCAGATTAGTGCAACTCTCGGCATCACCGAGGCTGAGCACTGGTAGGAACGAACACGGCTGCAAAGATGTTTAAAGCGCCACTCGTAGAATTGAATCATTTCCGGATATGTCCGTTCCGTTCTTTCTGGCGAACATCTGCTGCAGACGCGATGTTTTTGCTGCATTGCCGCTGCCTAGACGATGCAAAGGAGTTGACGACTCCCAGCAGAACGAAATGAATATGTCTGGTGTCCTCGAACATATTTGGAAAGTGTTGGGCGTATTCCTGGCGTCTGCGTCATTACTCATTCTGGTCGTGCATATTATTTTAACTAAAAGTTGCAAAAGAAACCTGCGTTTCCAATGTATCCTTATTTCGTTTTAGGAGTTGGTTGAAGGCGTTGGGCAAAGCGGGATGACAGTGCCCGAGCTGGCGCAGGCCATCGTGCTGATGTGCCACTTCCACGGTGTTGCCATATTCTGCCACGGAACCGGGGCCAACTTGGAGATTGACCACGAAAACGCCCATATGTTCCACAGTGCACAGCCTTCAGATAATTCAAATCAAGCCAGCCGTCAGTCATCAGGGTCAAGCACCCCTGTCACCGGCGACGAGGTGAGACCTTTGACCACACCGGCCTTATTGTGAAGCATCAGTCACTAAATGCCGGTCACCAAAGCGGCTTGATAATTATAATTTTACGCAAAACGCATCGATCGCTTCATGTGTCAACTTTATGGCTACGTAAACAAAAAAATGACGTTTGAAAAATTAAGATGATATGAAGAAGTTTTGGAAGCTTAGTGCAGATTTAACGAATGTTTAGCTACTGACCGAAGTCTAGGACGCGGAGGTCGGGCTGCGTGAGGATGTGTGCGCTGAATACCTTGAGCCTGCTCAACAGGCTTCTTGTTGTGGCCCGCCATCACGCTTTTCCACTGCGCAGTTTATCGAACGAAGCGGGGATATTGAATTGCTCATGGAGTGCATGAAAAAGCTTCGCGAAGAGGAAGAAGACGTCACCAGGGAGGAGCTGGCCAGGCGCTTCGAGAAGGAGAAGGAGGAGGCGTCTCTGGGGATCATGCCGAACCAAGCTTCAAGCTCAAACACCGACACGAGCAATTTGTCGCGTTACGTCATCGACCCGAACTTCAGTTACCAGGACTTTGCGAAGCGGGACGGGGCCGCCGAAGTACCCACTTTCAAGGCCATGGTGAGTGCTCACAATCTTGCTGGTGTTATACTTGCTTAACATTTGAAAGTGATGTAGGGGGTTCTTAGCGTCCTGCAACCCTCTGTCGTTGATTGAGCCTTAAAAACCGTGAACGCTGCGAATCGAGGCTAGATGTTAAGTTTTTGTGTTTTGAAAGATTTCTTTTCTCTCAGTTTTGCAATGCTGCCGTGGCATACTACAAGCAAGCCGCATGCGATAGCGACAAACGTATAAGAAGTTGAATGTGCTGCGATGTAAGACTGAACTTAAAATCCGTCACACGTTCTTCGAGTAAATGGCGTAAGACCGGTTAGTCCTGCACGTCGCCATGTTAGATACTCTTCTTACTGTTCCTACAATCCTGACCAGGCCCGTAACCAGCTTAGGACACCAGGTGGGGCAAAGTGTTTTCTGAGAGGGGCCCAGGTTTTTTGAACTATGACCAACGCATTTTTCTAAGGGGGCGAAATATTTTGTAGGGGGGATTCGCCCTCCCTGCGACCCTGGTTACCGTCCTGGTCCTGACCCACACAAGCAACTCTTCCGTTGCATAAACTTCTGAGAAATTTTAAATGTTCGGATGGTTCAGGATTACAACTGGAACGACAACGCCTGTCTGGTCGTGAGGAAATATTGCAGCGAAGTTGCCGACATGCTCGATGATAAGTTCGACCTCGCGTGCAACCTTACTTACAAAACGTGAGTGCAGATATCGTTCATGGAATGCTTTATTACGTTTTAGCAAAATTGAGTCATGGTCCCCACTGTGCAGGTTGGCGAGCAAGGACAATGTGGACACAAGCTCGCTGAGGGCCGCCATATGGATGTATGTTCATTGCATGTATGGAGTTATGTAAGTATACAAAGTTAACAAAGCTTAAAGTTTGTTGTATGCGCATTTTGCTTTCGCAAAGTAGACAGTGAATATAGAAACAACTCTTCAAAGGTAATGAAAAGTTTGGTGAAGTTCACGAGGTCGCTCCAATAAAAGGCAACACCTGGAGATTGCGTGTCGTTATCTTGCATTTCAGCTTCAAAGCACAACCCCGTGACTAGTATTAAAAGACAGCGAGTAAAAAAACGCTAAAATGTTCAACAAAGAGGTAACGTCCTGTTAGAATAACCGTTGGGGAGGTGGCCCGCCCTCCCGGTGACTGCTTGTGGATGACGCGTGCATATGCCATTATCTAAAAGTGTGGTCTTGGTGAACACGGTGTGGCTCCATTACTGGCTTCTTGAAAGTGGGGAACAACTTGTAGAAAGCAGCGATTGAACAGCTTAAGACGTCCTTATTGTGTTAGTTAATGCTCGTAGTGTGTTAGTTAATGCTCGTAGTGTGTTAGTTAATGTTTGTAGTGTGTTAGTTAATGAGAAATATTAAGTGTTGGGCAACGGTGAAAGAATTTGTTGCTCGCCGCATGGACATACACGTTTTTTGAAACTGCAAGAGCTTCGGGAAAAAGCGCTAAATATGCATCCTGGCAACAGTAACCAGGTCGTGTGCGTGAAAAGAAGTTGCTTTTTTTCTTTCCGTCATCCCTACATGACCTGATACGTGTCCCTTACTTACGGAGCCTCGCAATGTGAAGCAGTGGCAAGGAAAGCGCGGGTAAGGTCTGGGTCAGGATTGGTTGAAACCGTAGCTCAGCAAGTCGCAGCTGCCTCAGCAGACAAAGGACAGCGCGTCATTTCGCGATCTGAATAGTTTGTAGCAAATTGGGCTGAAGCTGCAAGCAGCTGCAGTGCTTGCTTCAAACCAGTAAAACAGTCCGGCAAAAATTTTGTAAGACAACTTTACGACTTCCTAAACCAGGGATGGGGAAGCCATTTATTATCACGAGCCGCATGAATTGTGGAATGGCGCTAGCGGGCCGCAAAAACTAATTATATCTTAAAACTCCACCTTTACCTTCAAAAGGAAACTAAGGAGAGAAAACTGTGTCAAGGAGCGAGAAAGACTTCTCTTGACCTGCTGCTGTCTGCTTTTAGTGGAGTTTCGTTTTGGCGCGATGTTGTGTTCTAACTTTTGTAACGTAAATTCTGACGCTGGCCATGTTAAATGTCCACGCGAGCCTCAGGCTCCCCACCCCTGTCCCAAAACATTGGAAACTACATTGCGCCCCTGGCGTGGAGCATTTATGTTGGTCATGGATGACTGCCTGGGTAACTGGGACGCTCAGATCTATTACCCTCGAGCAGTTGACGTTTATCAACAGCAGAGTTTCCTGCACGAGTCTGCGAGGAACAAATCAGAATGATAAACGCGCGAACACATGTTTGCGTGGCAAGTAACTGATCATCGGGTTTATTAACTCTATTTGGTATTATTGTTTATTTCACACGAATCCTGCTCGGATTGAACCCGGAACATAATAAAGCTTTTTACATGACAAATAAATACAACAACACAGCAACAAACTGATATTAATGATTAACAGAACGCAGACAAGAGCGTAGGACAAATACTGTTGTTATAATCGCTTGCAAGACAAGGCATTGTTTGAATGTTTTAAATTGTTTAATATCATGTTGGCGTGGCAAGCACTTGCCATCTTGTTTAAACTCTATATGTTGTCCTTACCTCTTCGACAAAGTTCAAACTTTTTTCGTATCAGTTTGTTTTGCGCTTTTTGGATATTTGATTAAACCTGTTGTTTACGCCCAACTTACATTTAATGCTTTGAGTGAGGCTAGCAGTGTCCGGCTGTTATCATCACCAGCTGACGGTGAAACCGTTACCTTGCTCAAACGAAGGATTCTTGATGAATCATGATAAGTTCTTGCCCCATCAAACTTCATCGGGGAGGACGCTCTCTCGCACTGCGCGAAACATACGACTGTGACGAAAGCGCAATGCACGTCATCGCTCTGTCGTCGACCGAAGAGCGTTGTTCTGCTTCAGTCTTCAAATAATTTTCGGGGGTCATTGGAGAAGCGAGCATCAATTAGTTCAGAGGATGACGTGAACGGCAACAGAGAAAGTTCGTTGAAAGCTGCAATTGAATTGTCATGTGCGTGTAAACAAGCTGCGAATACTACGAAGCAGGAGCCGCGCGCTGAATTGCAGAGACATCGTAAAAGAACAGTTTCTGGCTGACATGATCTGCTTACTTGTGAAGAGGCCTTATGCGCAACTTCGGTTATAAATCATAGCGTATAATCCATTTTCTGAATTTAATGCTGAAACGTGATGGTTTCCAAAATTGTGACCCATGTTTGGTGTTCCATTTGTTTTGTTTTTACTTCAACCTTCCACAGTGACGTTTGTAAACAAGTAAACGTCGATCCACTTCTCCAAATCGATTGATTTCTGCTGCAGTGTATTCGCCATGTTACTGGGTGGGTAGTGTTGCTGGGTTGTTCAATAATCCATTTGCGAGGGGGTTTGTTGCAGCAGAGCGGCCCAGAAGCTATTCAAGGGTTTGGTAGAATCTGTGAGTTGAGGGGCACGGCGTGTTTAGGCTTAATTTGATATCTGACTTACAAGATTTGCGAAGGTTTAATGTTTCGGCGTTTTTTCGCATTTTGCCGTTTGTATCATTCCAGGGGTCTTACGTAGGTTCTACAATAACAATAATGATTAAACAGCAGCATGTGAAGCATTTGACGGGATTCTTGTTTGTGTCTGCCAGGTACGATGATTACAACTACGGCGAAGTGAATCAGCTGCTTGAACGGCCACTTAAAGTTTTCATAAAAACCGTCAGTTGCTTTCCTGAGAAGACGACGCGGAATATTTACGACGCGTTTTGGAAGCAATTCCGTCATTCAGAGAAAGTGCACGTGAACATCATGCTGATGGAGGCGAGGGTGCAAGTCGAGCTCATGTATGGCATGAGAGCGATCAGCGAGTATCTGAGAGACAACTAGCAACGCTTGTTCGATCGGTCTGAGCACTGTGTTCCTTCACTGAACAGTATTGTTGATATTGGTTGTCGATACATTTGACAGGGTTGATGATAAGCTGGTTGTTTTATGCAAACATGTCTTCAAAAAGACCTGAAGTGTCTTACGAGTTCTAATTTGCAGGTGCAGCGTGTTGGTCGTGTGCTCCACGTGTGTTCGACATGATTATTCGTGTGTTCGGCATGTGCTGCTCGTGTGTTCAACATGTGTTGTTCATGTGCTCCACATATGTTGGTGGTGTGCTCGACAGAAGTTGGTCATGTGCTTGACATAAGTTGGCCATGTGCTAGACATTTGTTGTTGTTTGTGTGCTCGACATGTGTTGATCGTGTGCTCGGCATGTGTTGATCGTGTGCTCGGCATGTGTTGATCGTGTGCTCGGCATGTGTTAATCGTGTGCTCGGCATGTGTTGATTGTGTGCTCGGCATGTGTTGATCGTGTGCTCGGCATGTGTTGATCGTGTGCTCGGCATGTGTTGATCGTGTGCTTGGCATGTGTTGTTCGTGCGCTCGGCATGTGTTGTTCGTGCGCTCGGCATGTGTTGTTCGTGCGCTCGACATGTGTTGTTCGTGCGCTCGACATGTGTTGTTCGTGCGCTCGACATGTGTTGTTCGTGCGCTC
>Ga0210059_1003590_pt1 | contig 24875 bp, 12 predicted proteins | sample Ectturendosymbi2_FD_188042 | JGI IMG/M metagenome (GOLD analysis project Ga0210059, IMG submission 188042) | Ecteinascidia turbinata endosymbiont from Florida, USA - Sample 2 (SPAdes) (version 2) | ecosystem: Host-associated > Tunicates > Ascidians > Unclassified | place: Key West, Florida...
TGAAAGTTGAGTTAGCTTAATTCTAATCTAATTTAAAAAAGCTAAAAAATTCTAGTTGTCTAAGTCTGCTGAAAAGATTCGTATAGGATCGCAAAGTAGAGTGCCCACATATTGGTTACCAATGGGGAAGTCAAGCACGAACTTTCCACGATGGGGGTAAGTAAGGAATTAATGAGCAAATTTTTAATAGGAAATCGATTTCAAGTAATTTAAATCGATTTCAAGTAATTTATGCATCCTCAGTCCTTACTACGAATAATTGTACAGTTCCGAGTATTCATCTATTTCTAACTGATGGGGAAGTATGTCGCAAATTTTTCGAATGAGCTTCTTTGTCTAAAGCCCAAATACAGTCCTTGGTCACGTCCAAGACAGCCAATGCGCGATGGTATTGACAGTTTTTGGGCTTTGCATGTTAGCAACTGCCCACGTTAAGCTGTTGGACAGGCCGGTCGCGCCATCTGCACAGTAATCATTTCGGAAACAAAGGGTAGCCTACCGGGGGAAGACTTTGCTTTGTGGGCATTTATGTATGAGAGGCCATACATTGTGTTTACTGCATAAGTAGCCATGCAGCAATGACTACACCTGAAAAGAAGCTCTGAGTTACGCTGTCGTTATTTTAACGGGAAAGAGTGAATGGTAAAGAAAACTTGGGAATGGCATTTTGGTCATATCTACTTTCTAACTCATCCTTCCAACAGATAAATTTGATCTTCTGGCGATTTTTCATTATTAGCCGACGTTTCGCCCACCTATTCAAGTGGGTTTCCTCAGGGCAATGTTTTTTAACCACATATAACATGCAACTTACTAATAACAAGAAACAATGAGCAGTATGACGTACAAAGACAAAAACCGCAAAACTGACCATCACGTTATAGGAATGGCTGACAGCATGCCACAGAAAAAATCGTAGAAGTGTAAAATGAAAACCGATGGGAGATGATGAAGTATAACAACACAATAAATAGCGTAAAACGTACATAAAAATTCACAAGGATGGTTAAATCGCCTGAAGATATGGAATAAAATAGAAAACAGATAAAGTGTAAAACTTGCTTGGTGGCAAACGCTACGAAGTAACAACATGAGTAGCAAAAAGAACAGCATCATCCTTCTAGTTCTGAATTATAAGAAAAAATCATTTTTCAAGTCTGTAGTAGCCTATATCACCACACACTTAAAGAATCATTGATTGCGTATGTATCGTGATGATTACAGCAAGCTAACATTCACCTATGGGTGCTTATGCAAATATAACTTTGATGGCAGCAGCATTGAAGACTGGGGTATATCACGACTTTGGAGATGATTAAGTGGGGTATCGCCAAACAAAACTGGGAAACACTTTTCTAAACTGACAAACTTTTAACAAATAAAAAAAATTTTTTGAGCAGAATTTGCTTGTGCAAACCTAAATAAAATTATTAAATCATTAATAACTGCCATTTGAGTTGGGTATCCGATTAGCCTTGTCGTGATTAGAAGAATTTTCATGATGTATTCTTGATCGTTGAAGAGTACATAAATACACAGAGCTCTCAGAGAAGTGTACGATTCATTACAGAAGCAATCGCGATTTATTAGAAAGTAAGCCTCAAAGATGGTTTCGATACAAAATTTGGTGATTATTGCCCTTATTTCGGAGATTTGTAATTGATTTTAAATCAACACAGCCAGAAAAAAAACGGAACCTGAACCCAAGTATTGAAAGATCTACATTTAAAAACGACTAAAATGTGTGCATTTATTCGCGAAGCTTGATTTAAGCTGAGCTAATCTTGTTTCTGCTAAGGTTGGTTTGACTGGATTCCACTCAGTCCCTCACTTTAAATATATCATAGTGATGTTACATACTGTGAAAGGTCTTACTCAGCTAGGTCAATTTAGAACAAATCGAATAAACAATGAATCAGAAAAGGAATTTTTATTCTAATAGACTTTTATTCTATTTGAATAAGGTTGCAGGACTGACAATGAGTGGTCTTTTGTGAAATTGATTACCTGCTAAATTTTTGCTGATTGATTAAAATTCTTCAACTGCGTAGAGACTAGTATTTTTCACAGCTGTTTTGATGTAAAATAGCTTTACTTGCATATTTTGGACAAACAAGTCACACTTTTTAGTGGTATTGTTAGACCTTTAACAGATCGCTGTGTCTATAAATCTCAGTATTTGCGAACGTCTATTCTTCTTTTGTCTGTTTTCAAGAAATACAAAAAAATTTCAAACACAAGGTTTTCCTAATGAAAAAATGCGGTAAAAAATGTTAAATCATTATTGTCCTGTAGTGGAAATTGACATGAATAAGCCATTTTAGTTACTGTGTATCTATCTTTGACCCAGACAATAGCTCATTTTTGCTTGATTTGAAGTCGTGAAGAAATACTTTGCAAACTTATTACTGCATGCCAAACGAATAGCTAAAGTTGTTTGACTTAATATACAACAATCATGTGCTTTTGTGTTTGCATTGTAGAGCAAAAGCTTTTCCGCAAAGAGTTAAACGTGTTTTGGAAAACTATCAAAAAATATGACCGTCTTGTTACGCAACATTATTAACTAAAGCAATTGCAGGAGGAAGAATTTGAACGAGAAAGTGCATGGCTTGCATCAATCTTTTCAGACTTTTTATGTTTACACCAGGGCTGTGGAGCCGGAGCAAAACACTTAGTTTAGACGATGGAGCAGGGGGCTTGAAATTTGGCTCCGGTTCCGCAGACGTATTTTGAGGGGAAAGCGAATTGTGCAAATATTACAATGGTTTTAGTTTTGAACCAAATATTTCAGGAGTCTGAACAGGAGTAAAAACTTCTTATTGTTGGGGCCGGAGCCAAAAATGTTAGATGCTCGCAGCAGGAGCTGAAGCCTGAAATTTCAGTTCCTGCTCCACATTCATGCTTAGTGTTTACACAAGCGAAACGTTTTCGCTGTAAACTGGTAAATTTGTCGAAGGTTCGATCTGCTGGTTTGCAGCGATTTCCGAAAATTCTATGACAGCCAAATGGAACCGTATTACCAAGGAAACGGAATCATAATCCCTTTATCAGAAACTATATGAGAATGTTTTGTTCTTCTGTTGATAAATCCAACAAAACCGTTGCATTACAGGGATATTCATATATAGTAAATCTTGAAGAACGTCACAAAATATAACAAAAATATAACTGGAAAAAAAATTTTCGGTTAGTGCTAGGCTTTACGAAATTGAAAAAAATCTCCTTGCCTTAGGCCGTTGAAAATTGCCGCTTCATCATCCAAATATAGACCGGATGGGGCAACACCTACACCATGTTTGCATGTCTCTGGTGTCATGCATATGAAATTGCAACACACCATTAAGGAGAATCATAACTTCTGATGAGATGAGAGCACTGTAGACCAAAGAAAATTATTCCTTTGCCATAGTATTTTACGTTAAAGCCACTGACTTTTATAACATAAGCACAAAGCGTATAATAGTCGAAAAGTTGTTCTTCGTCGGTTTAAAACTGGGGGCTTTCCTTACATATTTAATGAGTTTAGAAAACTACATTTTTTGTAAAAGTAGAAAGATTTTTGAACATATTTTTAAATAAAAATTCCACGGATTCTTTAAAGTAGAGGTCAACAACACGGTGCCCGCGGGCACCAGGTCCCACGTAAGGACAACGTTGGCCGCCCGCGAACCTGCTTTGAAAAGAGCATTAAGATGATGAGCATCGTCACATAGCTTAATACCAATATTGATAACATAATGAAAGGTAAATTGAGCAAAATTTTTTTCAGAAGTGTGCATCAAATTAGAAGTCCTTAGCGTGAATCGGTACCGAAGAAGTAGCACTCAGTTCCATAAAGGTTGGTGACCCCTGCTTTAAAGGAAGCGATGCAAAAAACGTTGCAGCTCGACGTTAAAATAGCCTGAGGGTGAACTTATTGATGCTTCTTCAAATGCCAGATTCTTGCTGGCACTATTACTGTAAGTTCTATATAATAGAGCTCATCAGTATGCTCAAAAGTGTGATACAAATCTTCTTAGTGTTTTGCGTCTTCAGTTGCCACAAGAAGGGCAGGCCAGGACTGAAGGTAGTTTCAACAAATCATGCTGTTCAGACAAACTTGAATCTTGCATAAAATATAGGTACAACAAGTTGGTGCTTCAGAATAGCACTAGATTTTTATTTTTGGCAGAGGGCCAGTAAGTGTTATTCACCGTTTCCAACCTGATAAAATTCGACCTATTCAACGAGGTTTTAATTTTGCATGTCCAAGTAGTGTATGCACATCGGTTTCAACAAATGCAGTATATTTTGCGCCATTTAGAGGTATCGGTGTCACAATCCAAAGTCTGTCTGTGGAACCAAAACTTAATGAAACTTATAGGTATTATTATTTCGGGAGAAACCTACTCTGTTAACAATAACACTTCAAAATTTTTCTCCAGAAACGTTCGACACATTTGAGAAAAATTCCAGCTCTACTCATTATCATGAAAGCAGCCTGCATCTATCTTTTTATCTGCAGAAAACTGTTGAACGTACTCGCGAAAAGCTTTAAATTGGAATGGAATTTATTGAAAAACTTTTATGAGTTATTTCATTTTGGAAATCTGTTCGTTCTTTGGATTTGAAATCATCTATAGTTTCTTTTGATCCTTCTGTTTTGAACACATTCAAAATCCTGCAATGGTGCTAGTATGTTTGGTAGTTTCAGCACTTACAGTAGATGTGTACTAAGATCAATGACCGCCTTATCTTTGCCGTTATTATGCTTGGATACTACACAAGGGCTGAAACACAAGACGTTTATTGCAAACAATCGACACAGTTCAGTTGGCATGGTTTTCAGTCAATGCTTTTGTCATGCTCTTTACACTGTAAAACACACAGAAAAGTCTCTAAATGTAATGTATCTGCAAATATAGTAGAAGTCGAAACTCTGCGCAGTTTTATTTACTTGTTTTTTTGTCAATACTGGTAAAAACGTACCTTACGATGACGTGACGCCAGAAAAAATTCGCGAAAAAACTTGCTGCAGATCAAAGGAAAGAAAGGAAGAAGCAGTGTTTTTTGTTATGGTACTTCATTTGCAAATGTATTTTATAACCCTTTGATTCTTCTGTAGCTCATTAATGACAATTTGTTTCGTCATTTACGCTTGCTTAATATGTGCGCGCACAATAGTTTTTGTTATTCAGGATGCATCAACGTACCAAGCACAGAATGCACAGGGACATGGAACAGAACTGCAAATGGAACAGCTTATCAGCGTTGCGACGTCCGCACCCCTCATGCGCCGAAACTAACCCCGATCGATGGTGGCAAACACAACGTTTGCAGGTGTGATCTCAATTCTTGTTATGGCAAATTTTTTTGAAAGTGTGAACTGGTATGAACATATAATCTTTACTTTCAAGGTCATCGTTTGTAACAGCCTATGTTTAAAACAACACTTTTCCAAAAATAGTCATCTATGTTTAAGGTAGTGATACATTCAATAACATGGTATTGGGTATTTACAGTGCTGTGCAAAATTTGAGACCACTATCAATAAATTGACATAAATGGAAATAATTCATTATATACTGTGAAAACGCGCTTGTGACGTACCAAATTGCAATTGCAATGTTTCAAAGCAAATGCTATTGTTTAAACTTAATATATCATTCTTAAGTCAATGTTGTTTTTTATAAGGTTGTAACCAGTTGGTATTTCGGTGTTAGCCCCCTAAAAATAAGCAAAATTCAGGCTATATAGATCAAGAAATGAGCTCACATGAACTTATTAAATGAAGAATGGTGCAGAAAGTGACAAATATCCTTCGGGTTAGGCGTCAGCAAAATTGTTGCATACCAGTCTCCAGATAATATACAAAAGTATAGCATTTATACAGATTGAAAGATAAATGGAAGACCTTTAATTACCAGCAGTAGGGATGCACACGTTGTCCAAATGATTTCACCGCTATTTTCATTGATTTGTAGTAGAAGATTCGAAAGGAATTTCTGCAGTCAGGTGTAAATATTTGTCATTCAACTGTCTGACGTCAATTAAAAGTGCGTCTTGGCCTAAAAGCGTGCAAACCAGTCCGAAAATCTCTGCCTATCCCTTTAATGATAAAGATGCTTCTCACCTTTGCCAAACCTCACCGTTACTGGACATCAGAAGATTGGTGCAAGGTGCTGTTTTCTGGTTTTCTGACCATTATTCAGTGCAACAGTTTTTTGTACGCATGCAACATGTTTGGCGAACTCGTGGAAAACGGCCTGGAAAAAAAATACCAACACGTTGAACTTTTGACAATTCCAGCATATTTGTAGCTAAATACAATCATTTTCGAAATTTTCGATCAGATGGTCTGCCTCAAGATAAATCTTGTAAGGAGATAATCAATCAATAGGACAAAGAAATATACAAGACTTTTCTACATGATTAGAATACCAAATTTCATCTTTTCTCTGTAAGGTACTGCAAATGTCAAAATTGCTATGCAACGTTTTTAAATTTTCGGGGGAGCAAATGCCCCAAATGCACTCCCCTTGTTTGCGCGACTGAACAAAGCAGTACGTATGTTTTATCACAACCTAATAAATTCACGAGTACAATATGACATTATTGCCTGGGTAAGAGAAGCCTCATGTCATACACAGCCAATATCGGTTGTTTTGATCGCACTCCGATATGGATGTTTGAACTCAAATGAATTTGTGATTCGAAAAATTACTAGCTAAACGAAAAGACTAAGACGCAAAAGCAAAGAGGGATTTACAGTCTTGAAGTGAACAAACTCATGTATAAATACAATACAATGAGTCTCAGATACCCGCCAGCATAAATTCATCTGGCCAGCATAACCAGTCTGGAAACCAATAATGTGGAGTTTTCTCGCATCTGGGAAACAGATTCCAACTGTCTAACCTTGGTAGATGGCTTGGCTAAACCGCAAAACGTCAACCCAGGTCTTGTATTACGTCTTTATTTTTGCGGTAGTCTTTTGGTATGCCACGGCGTCAGCGGAAACGCGAAACATAATTTTCTTTACAGCGAAATATAAAAAATATACTACTTGGGTGCGAGGAACATTGTTGTTATTCTTGTTTTTAGAGTGCATTAACCAAGATAATGAATTTATTTAACGCTATTACTATGAAAAAAATAGTTTCCTGAGGTAATGGTGTTATACTTTATTCAGTTTGGGTTTTGTTCCATTAAGTAAAATTGATCGCATTCAACTTTCGTATAACGTCGTGGAATGCCTTTAGTCTCCAATCGTATTACGAATGTGTCTATACCAGTGGTTCTTAACTTGGGGTAAATTTACCCCCAGGGGTAAGTTTTAACCTTCCAGGGGTAAATGTATTAAATCATAATTTGTAACAAAGGGACATTTTTATAAATTTTCAGAAAATGTGATATCCTGGATTATTAAGCTAGTTGGTTACAGGACAAAACACAAAAGTACTTCTGACAGTGTTTTCTTCATAGGTTGTTGAGAGGCGTACACTTTGGATATAATTAAAAATAGAACAAAACAAGAAACTTAAGAAAATTTATTTAACAAACTATACAGCACGTTGTTGTACAAGTGTTATGTCTTGCTAAATTTTAAATAATGTAGCTAATGCAATTTGAAGCAATAAGGCAAGAGTCACCCTTTACCTAGGTGAGTCAACTGACGTGTCGAACTGCACATTTGTTGGGTGACGGTTGATATTCACGTGCAGTTGAATTGAAAGGTTGAGTGTGTGATGTGCGAAAGCCTAGGGACGACTAGCGAAATGACTGAAGATAAGGAAAAAATGAATAAATTATATCAACAAAATGAACTCCTGGATCACGTTGGCTCGCTATGCACAGAAAAGTCAGGTTTTACAACTTTGGTGAATTAACAGGCATTCAGTGGCGTACGCAGAAAATTTTCATGGGGGGGGTTCATTCAGTGGCATAGGTAGTCATTTCATTCAATGGCATCGTCACAATTTGACGTCATAAGCATATTGCCAAAACCAATGCATTGGCGAAGTTTTTTGACATAATATGCATATTTTTCTACATCCACTCTCCTTTTTTTTATGTGTCATTGCACTGAATAGTGAATATAAACTATTAGCGCTCCAAGTTAGGCTATAGGAGCAAGGTACACCCAACGCTACGATGCAGCAGTTTACAACTGCAAAAATATCAGGCTGCGCGTTAAAACAGGGGAGTAAAACACACTCATCAATTCGTCAGAGCAATTTACAACGGAAAAATGAGGCTGCGCTAATGTCTTGTTGAATACGAGCAGTCGATCATAAAGTGCGGGTGGGCTGGCTGGCGCACACCCCGATTTGCAAGATCGAATCTTGCTAAACTACACAAGAATTGAGAATGCGCATAAAGTAAGCAAGAAAACTTTCGATTTTGCTGTTATTTTTAGAAATCCAGCAAACATTTAGTTTTCCTTTTTCCTGCTGAGACACAATAAATGCCTGAATGCATCTATGTTAACAACTGCAGTTTTTGAGCTCGTGCAACAGTTCTATAATGCTACAGAAATCGGTAGATCTAATGCAGCCAATGCGGCCAGCGCTTGTGCTGATCAGCCATAGCAGACAAAATAAATGCAATTTTTCGGATAAAGTGAATTATCTCCGAACTCAATCTTAAACATGCATATCCTAGTGGACAAAAGGTCTGCCAAAAATTGTGAGATGGTTTCTGTACCCAGACGATAACCCAGATTCCCACCAAAACTTAATTATTACTTTTTGGCCCATTAAAAATGTTCCTTGAAATTTGCACGCAAATTCATTCCGTGGTATTTGCATTAAATCGACAAATTAACAAGCAAGAAGTATGCGAAAACAATCAATCTCTTTTGCGCAGGTAATAAAGTTTTTGTAAAATATCAAGCTCAAGAGGGGGTTTTAACCCCAAACCCACCCCCTTGCGTACGCCCTTGGCACTGAATATAAACTAAGATATCAGCGCTCCAAGTTAGGATATCGGAGGAAAATACACTCAACGCTACGACACAGCAGTTCATAACTGCAAAAATATCAGACTGAGCGTTCAAACAGGGTAGTAAAACACACTCATCACTATGTCAGAGCGTTTACAACTACAATTTTTGCATTAAGTCAACAATTTCACAAGTAAAAAGTATGCGGAAACAATTAATCTCCTTTTCGCAGGTAATAAAGTTTCTGTGACATATCAAACTAAAGTGGGGGTGTTAACCCCAACCCACCCTTGCAGACAATATAAAGACAATTGTTTCGGATAAAGTGAAATATCGCGGAACACCATCATGCGTAGTGGACGAAAGGTCTGCAAAATGTGGTGAGATAGTTCCCGGACGCAGACGATAACCCAGATTCCCACCAAAACCTAATTATTACTTTGTTAGCCCATTTATAATGTTCCTTGAAATTTGCATGCAAATTTAATCCGTGGTATTTGCATTAAGTCGAAAAATTAACAAGCAAAAAGTATGCGAAAAAAATTAATCTCCTTGCGAAGGTAATAAAGTCATTGTAAAATATCAAGCTCAAGGGGGGTTAACCGCAAACACCACCACCCCCTTGCGTACGCCCTTGCAGGCATTGCACATCATTTCTATCCCTTGTGTTCTTTATCGACATGCACTGGCGAGTAACCCTTCTAGAATATTTGAAAATAGTTTTGAAACATGCAACTGAACTTGTAAATTTTATCAGGGCGCGGGCTTTTCTTTTCAAAGTGCTTTATAAAGATGATTTAAGTGATCTTCAATGTTAAACAGTGCTTTATTACAATGTCATCTTGCAACTGTGACCATCCACATTTTGGGGTGGATTGGATGAAGAGTTTCCAACGCTGTCGAAGCGCGCATTTAAAGTTATTATACCTTTTCAAAATGCTTATGTGTGAGGCAGGGTTTTTCTCAGTGATGACCATAAAATAAACCATCGATCTCGATAGATTCCCAAGGTTGACATAAGAGCATCTCTGTCAACCACTGTTCCCAGAATCTCAGATATTGTGTGTAGAAAACAGATTTGAAAAGTCTAAATGAGTGATTGGCTGGTTGAAATTGTTTGTCAATTTTCAATTAAAGAAAAATTTAAATATCGCTGCTGTATGTATTCCTATTTCCAATTGTTTTGCCCCTTGATTCAGTGATATGCTAATTCGTATGAAACTGCTTTTAGAATTTCAACAACATCAGCGAACCACTTCTTAAAAGCATTCATGCTTGCTTGTAAGACAATTTTATTAGAGTTTCATCTCAGAGCCTGACACGTTTCATACAAGCATCACCCAATAATTGGTTCCAGTAAAAACAAAAAGTCATGTATCTGAATGCAAGTTTACAATGTTTTTCCGGGATAATCTGCCCCGGACCCTTTCCAGAAAAGTTTTGCCTTGACACACCAAACATTGTTGGGGTAAAATTATTTTTTTGGTTTTGTTAAAGGGTAAATGAGACAAAAAAGGTTCAGAACCACTGGTCTATAACGAGCCGTCAACTAATTTCCATCCCGATGCAGGAACCATCACACAGGCTGATGATTATTTACCAAACTTATAGTTGGATGCTATTTGTTCTCGGCCTACTTTTGGGACACACATTGCAGAGCTGCACTAGCCCATAATCGTCGTGACGCAATTACTCTTTAGCTATCATCAATATGTCCAACATGTGTGAAAATTGCAAAAGTGTAACTGACAAAGTCAGACCGACCATTTTTCCGGCGGTTTGTACACTGGCCTGCGTCGCATTTTTCTTGATTTAATCACATAAACGTATTGCAAATACTTCAAGCAACAGACTTTTATTTAGTTCTATTAACTCTTCCCTTTACATTATAAGCAGCTGCACTCTCGGGGGTCTGCAACCCAAATGACCTCTGGTCCTTCGCATCCTCCCTCTCCTCCATTGCATTTTATTACTCGGTCTACTTAGAACTCATCACAGCACCATGCATCGGTACCAAACATTATAGAAATTGTGTTGGCGCCATCCATGCGTGTGCTCTTTACTAGTACAACACATGAATGCTTGTGCTTCATCAGAGTAATAGTGTTAGTTCCGTGCAGCGTAGCCTATGCTTTTCTATTACTGCCACATATATAAAGTACATTAGGCTATGTTCGCGGCTGTTACGCATCTGTGTCATCCTTCTTACTGCAATGGATGTTTGGTCTACTGCGTTGCGTGTGGGAATAAAGACCTTGTACATTATTATTATAGTACAAATGTTGGAAAAAACAATGCTTAATAGGCCGTCCTCGAACCGAAATGAACAGGAATGAACGTGTGACATTCAGCATCGTAGAATCCAGAAGTCAGTTGAAAGTGAATCCATACTCTTTTGCATGCTTCAGCTTAAGCATGCATTCCAAGCTACGTTCAAGTCGATCTTTAGTGTAGGGATTGGAAAACACCCGTCCGCGGCGCGGTGTCGGTGACGGTCCGTAAAGAAATTGTTACCGGACAATGAGGAACCAAGGACAAATTGGTCCAAATGTGACTGGAACGACTGACATATAAGGAACACACCGCGGGTGCCACTGGCTACTATATTCCCACAGGTAGGAGCATCTTACTGCGGCAAAGCAAGCCCAAATCTCTTAAAATAAATCAGTGTCTTGATGACTTACGAGTTGCAAGAATATTGCATGTGCCAGACATTTTTTAATTGAGGGCCGGTAGGCAAAATAATGTCAGGCTCAAACTGGTCCGCTATGCGAAACAGGCTTCCGACCACAGCTTCAGTGCATTGCAGAAACACACACAAGTTTTGCAGCAATGTTTTACAAAGACAGGTTTAAACCATTCAAGTGAGATCCACATAATCAAGTTATATAGATGTTGTGTGCTCTGAATTGAAAATAGATTTTCCCATATGCTTTGTCACAAACATGTTTTTCGCTGATACCCACTCTTTACGTCGACCTCCATGCACGTCCACCTCGCGGCATTGCGAGAAACGAGACTACGGCAGCTTCGTGTAAAGAACTTACAACCGAAAACGTTGGTATAAAAGCCATGGGTTGGACGAAAGCTAGATTCATTGTTATCATCAGTTCAGACCGTCAGAACCTGCGCTGGTCCGTTTTGTTTTCGAATCAGTTCATGAGAGGAGAGACAAATGCCGAAGAACATAAGGTTTTTGAAACAAATTTAAATTTTGTCAAAACCGCTTCCTAGCTATGTCATTGTCAAAGTGATTGCAACAAAAACATGACTACAGTATATTATCTTTATGGCTAATGTCTTGCTATTGGGATTACATTCACTGAAAATCAATCTGAATGGCTTACCTTAGTTCAGTGGTTCTCAAAGTTTTCGCTGAATGGAGCCAAATCCAGGACTGTGACTTTGTTAGAGAGCCACACTAAAAAAATTTCAACACAAGTCAAAAGGCATGTTTGGTTTCATTGAAGAAGGATGTCTGTTACACAAAATAATGGAGGTTTTATTGAAAGACTGCTGAAGGCCGCACAAAGGGTGCTTGAGAACCCCATACGGCTGTCAGAACAATAACTGAGAACCAGTGCCTCAGTTCAATTAAGCATTGTTCAACATGTTGCTGAAAACGTTCACAGTTTTCATTGTCTCCATAAAATCTGTGTGAAGCATCATTCAAAATCTTGGAAGAAACTCGCGCTGTAATTTCGAAGATTTCCTGCAAAATAGATTATAGGTACCATCGGCAGACCCAGACTAAAAAAGTTACTTTTGAATGGAAAAAGCCAGACAGTTGACATAATGAGTACAAAGCTAGAAAAACCCTAACACAAGGTTTGGTAATCAGTATTCCCGTGCGTTAGAGTGAACCTGTTAAATTCCAGGCACTAGCTCATGGTAAGGGGTTCCTCGCGCAACAGCAATACAATATTACTTGGAAATATGAATTGCATTTGGAAAAGTTTGAAATGCCATTTGATACTTGATTGAAATCACAGTGTCGAAATATTAGTAAATGTTGGTGCTGAATTGGCTCAATTGCAACACCATTATTGCTAACTGCAATTGAAAAATGGCTTTACATAAAATGCCCACGTGTGTGACATCAACTGCTGAGGCCACAGCTGAAAGATGCAAAGGTTCCACTGGAGACATAGATAGATACTGTACGTGCCAAATTATTTTGAAAACGTGTCAACGGAATCTTTTGAATCTGCCTAATATCACTGGTTGATTGCGGGTAGTCTTCGGCCAGGGTGCAGTCTGACTAGTACAATGTGCCAAAATACTCATAATAAGCGATAAATGGTACAAATGTAACAAGCGGCTTCTGCTCTGGTTGAAATGTAGCACTTAGAATGGCAAAGGCTTTTGCGAAGTAATAATTCTATGCATTACATGCAAAGAGTTGCTTGCATTGCTTCAAATCCTGCGTCACGCGCAATAGATTTACCACATATTTTGTTACAGATGGTCATAGGATATTTTGTTGAGGAAGCATAAAATAAGCTGTATAAGATTTTTATATTTCTGGTGAAAGTTTCGAGGTAAGACTGGTAAAAAAACTTTTGCGTCATCATGAGAAACGAAAGCCTTCAGTCATCGTTCTATGATTGCACTGCCTGACAAGTTTCAGCAACCAGGCATGTTACACACACAATGCAAATTAGCCATACTCACTTCCGCAAGTCTTTTCAGATGCATTTAGCTTGAGCTCAATTGATAGAGTCTTCCGTCTCTAACAGAAAAAACGCTTTTGTTTCTTTTTTGAAAAGTTCACCATTATTATTTCCTGGCGGAAATTGCTCGTGTACACCAGGATATAGGTGTGGTGCTTGCCCGAAGGCAGTTATCTCAAGCCAGACGTCTGCAAGGCCATCTTGTCTTGCAAAGGATTTGCTGAAAAATTACTTGTAACCTCATCAGAAAGAAACCAATATGCAAAAGAAGCACTGTTTGAATTGATAAGGGGAGGAGGCGGAGGCGCAGGGAGGTTTGAAGCACCAACCAACTATTTAGTCGTGGGGCAAAATTCATTTTAAAAAGGGAAAAGCTATTGAAATTACATACTTTTTTATCAGAGATAATTTTTCTGCCATTATGTGGGCAAAAATTCCTTTAGTTGTGTCTGTTTAAGTTTTTTTTTTGAGAATCTGCCTTTTGGGAACGAGCATACTTCTTCGAGAATAAACTTTGCAGCCATGCATTATGCACCTGTGTTTTCAGCCCCATTCGCCCATGATTATCTAGACAAAACTCCCAACACCAATTGTACCCTAACGCGCTAACGCATGGAAAATGGAGTAAATCGAACTATTTGAGAAAGGGAGAGAAGGAAAAAATGTCAAACACGTCGCAAATGATGTTATACGCTATGTGTCAGTACAGAAATTTAGAGAAATTTGAGAAAAGTTACCAAGCAATATTTTGTGGAGCAACAGAAGTTTAACTCTTAGTATTTTCAATTATGTTTAGAAGGAGATTTTGAAATTTTGAACGGAAGCATTACATCACACTTACCAACTTGTATACTACATTGAAAACTTCTCTGTTTTAAAAAAATCTACCTATATCTTTTATAGGGCTTTATAAAGACATATTTGAAAGGCACAAGATATGTATGTCGTACAGTGCATGGAGCTTGATGAAAACATAAACAAGTTGGCTAAAATCATGTGAAAAAATGTCTCACGTTCATTTTGCACCACATCAGTTGAAAAACCCAGTCGCAGTTCATCGCTGAGATCTGATTGTTATTTTCCAATCACCTTTACGTTTTTGTTAAGTGTGACTGGCACAGCAGGATAATTTATCACGTTTTTCGGGAAACTTTTAAGAAGGCAACTTTCAAACAGCACAAATTGACTTTTCTCCACTCCGGCAGTGACAAAAATGCTTCGATTGTCCATTGTTATTGACGCGGTTGTTAAATGTGGAAATAAATTGTGAGCAACGGTAGGTTAATTTGGGTAAAAGGACAAATTTCAAACCTTTCATCTTTGTGTGGGGAAGGTTTTCAAAACGAAACTAAGTACAGCATTTATTCCATATCAAACCATTCATCAGCTAAGGGCTAAAATTATGTGTTCACTTTCTACAGCTCTTAACGTGGACCATATGCTGCTGCTCGTTTTTCAAACGCAGACCAGAAGACATGCTTCGTTTTGTAATTATGATTGTTTTTACACTTCACCTAAACGTTCAAGGGCACCAAAACTTCAACTCTTTTTGTTGTCAATCTGGAATCAGCCCATTGATTCAAAACCCCCAAGCAGATCGTGGTCCAACAGGTGCTCCTGGCAAACGAGGACCAACTGGGGCATATGGTCCAAAAGGCAGTAAAGGCGACACTGGTGAATGCGAGTGCAAACAAACAGAAACTTTGAGATCGCTTATTTCTCAGTTGGAGCAGAAGCTGCGAAATTCAAGAGCAGGTGAGACACAAGCAACATTTCCAACAGCCAACAGTTTGTTGTATTTTGCTTTTATCTGTACATCTCAGTTGATGATGTTACGTGATGCGTATGTTCATTTACCTCACCACTTTCTGATTTGAAAACTAATGACCCAAACTGCAAGAAATAATGCACGCATGTAGGAAAAAATAAATATATAACCAATTTTTGCCAAAACAACAGTCAAATGTACCTAATACTTGTCAAAAATTGATTTTTTGAACGTTGTTTCGTTCGGAGTGAACTTTGTCAGTCTTTGATGGTTTGGACTGAAACTTGTCACAGCCCAGGCAGTTCTTGAATTCAGTTAGACGATTAAGTTGTTTTTTCCTCAGGCGTTTTGTTAAAAGTGTTTTATTGAAAGCTCTCAAACTTGTTTCAAGGAAATCCAAGCTTTCGGCCAAAAAGCTGCAAACAAATTGCTGAAAGAAGAGGTCACGAAGGAACCGGCGTTTATTATATCCTAGACAAAAACAATGTCGAATATCCAGTTTATTGTGACATGGACGCAGATGAAGGTGGATGGACTCTTGTTGCGTCGATACACGAGAATAACTTGTCAACTACTGGGAGGTGCACATCTGGAGATAGATGGTCAAGTGAACAAGGGTATACAGACACACGCCCAGAAGGTGATGGAAATTGGTCAAACAGAAATGTGTTCGGTCACGTGACAGCAGCGACAAGTGATGATTACAAAAATCCAGGTTATTTCCAACTGCAAGCAAGAGATATCATGATTTGGCACGTTCCAAATGACACACCGTTGAAAAACTTCAGCTCAGCATCATATCTTCAGTATCGCACAAATAATCATTTTCTCGACCAGTACGGAAGCAACCTTTACTACTTATACAAGAACCACTTTCCAATCAAGTCAGCAACTTACACAAGACAACAAAATGGTCCAAGCGAGCCAGTAGTTTTTGAAAAAGGAAATGCAGCAGAAGTGATGTCGCATCAAGCTCCGAACGTCAAACCTCATGTGGAACCAGGGTACATACAGGTGAAAGAGTCTGTTAGCTAGTCATTACAGCTGTAGTTCGTTATTGTGAAATTAGGTGTAACAGAAACGGTTGGAGCAATAATATTAATTCAAAACCATTCCCTTAATCAAATGAATTCTTCAAGCTCGAACTTTTTCTGCCGATACCGTTCTGTTTGCAAGAAACCTCAAAATGTTCCTTGACTAGCTACTGTATTAACGCAAACAAATGCTAATTGTCTGCAAATCTAGTAACGACGTTGTGGCGCCTTGGATTGCTTTTCTGCGTCCTGGATTGCTTTTCTAAATCCTGGATTGCTACTCGTAAACTTGGATTGCCAATCCAATGGTTTTGCGAATACGAACACAAAGGTCAATTAGTTTTTCCTCTCGTTTGTTCGTTACTACCTCCGAAAACGCATAGCTTTGTCGGCGTGCAACATAACTTTGTTCGATGAATATCGGTAAGATTGCATTCGCAACGTTGGCTGAACCCTTTACCGGCCGCGAGAGCGAGTTTAAAATTTCATGCTGGACGCTATGTCGGAAATTAACGACATTGCTACCACATTGGGTTCCTAAATCAGAAGCGAGAAAGAGTCCAAAGCTACTAAGGATAAATACCAGAACTGCGCTATACTGTATGTAATGAAAGTCTTGTTGAGGTGAGCGTAGCGGTTGTCAAACTTCGCCTGAATTCACTCGCCGTAGAAGCAGAAAAGATCATTGGTTCGGTTCCTTACTTCGATCCATAGGCGTAGCCAGAAGAGACGAAAGCGGCCATGCCCCCCAAATATTTCTAGCATATCTTGTCTTTTTGTGCATTGAGAGGACGTGTCCCAAAAATATGCAGTTGCTCGCTTAAAGTCAAAATATTTAGCTCTCCCAAAATTTTGGACTGGCTACGCTACTGCTTCGATCCACATCTTCACGGCGGTAACGGCTTGCCTGCTACAGCGGTTAATCATTTCACGCATCAGACGATCTTCCCTGCTGTTGCAAACCACAGGTCGAACAGACAGGTCTCTCTCCTTCAAAACACCTTCGTTTGGAACTTCACAGCTGCAATGTGCACAGCGGTTTTGCTAACCTGTTTCTGTGCATTCTCACGTTCAGAAAACTTTTAATTACTTACGTGCACAATTTTAAACTTTTTCTACATGCTAACAGATATGCTTTTATCATTCTTTTTCCCTTTGATATGATCTGTTTATACCTGGAACGTTTTCTTACCAGCAGCGTGTAAAAAAGAAAGCATGGACATTGACTAAAAATGATTCTGCAACAACTCAACATAACTAAGTGTTATAAGACAAAAATACCCATTTGTATAAACTGAGATGCGAATTTGATCAGCTGCATTTCTTGATTTTATGAAGGTGATCTTTGAATTTTGTTACAGGCTATATATATTTTTTTCAGAAAAAGAAAATCAAAATGAAAGATAATAAGTTAACCACAATCAAAGTCATATAGCCATACTTTTTCAGAACTCCACTTGAAGCAACAAATTGTGCTTTTACACAGTCAAACTGGAATTTTTTTGTCATTTACTTGTAGTAACATATCTGGAACAATGGTCTGTAATAGTCAAGTTAGATATTTATTCGGCTGCGAAAAGTGGGAAAAACTGTCGGTGAAGAGGCAATTATGATGCTCTGGGGAAAATTTTAGCATTTACCAAATTATGTGAAAATGTCATAAACGTTTATGAAGACTGCATTAAAACTTATATCTTTCGATTCACTGCAATTGCACTAAGTAAAGAAATAAACAAGGGCACACAGGTGAGATTAATATACTCACCTGCTACGTATTGAAGTCCATTTTTGCAGTACACGACTGTGCTCAAACTTATAAGTACTGTCGCTAATTCTGCAAATAAGGAAGTTTTAATATGTGGGTTGAAGAACTTATGTTGTCCAGGAGCTCTTTGTCAAGATCGTCTTAATGCTACCAACGTTTATGTACATGATTTTCGAAAAGTACTTTTAGTTTAGTGGGCTACTCATAACCACCTGGCGTAGAGGTGCAATCTGCCAAACTCATTAAGGTTAGAAATAGCTTTATAGGTTACACATGTAAGTTTCACTAAAATCACTGCAAACGCAAAAAAACTGACTTGTAGTTTGTATGTCTAAATAAACATTGGTCATGTGTTTGTTCGTTCGTTTGCAGTTTGACCAAGATACTGACAAGCCTCTCGTTTGTTTGAAATTTCGTTAAAGCCACACTTCAGTTATTCTTAATAACCATAAGCAGTGGCGCCTCCGGCACTCGGGTTCCTCGGGCTTAGCCGGAGTTTTCGATTACGATACATATTGTAGAACGTGAGCTTGCTTGCTTGGTATATTTGTGACACGTTGTGTGAAGATTTTTTCATGTTAGATGGTAGTCCACACATAGCCAAGTTGATGGTGAAACAGAGTTTGTTATGGTATCACTGGTTCTGTATGTTTATAAATTTTAGCTTAAGTTTCTAGAGACCGTGAAAGATGTTAAACTATTTCTTTCCGACATTTTACCCTGTGTGGTGTACTGTTAGAAAGGTCATTTTCTTGTAACAGTGAGAGTATTACAGCTGTATGTGAGAGACCACAGTGCAGCCATGATTTCTTCTGTGCAGAAATGTCACTGGCTGTGCTATAACGTTGGTTGTCACGTATTCTGAAATAAACAGCATATAATTTAATGATGCTAGAGTATATAATGTTAGAAAGTTCGATTTTCAGGCAAATCTCTGTGAAGCTTTTGCCGAAGACAAAAAGCAACACTATTGTGGAGACTTAATTTGGGATGGGGAGTTTAGCAAAAGACTGTTTTCAACCATTAGTGAACAGGATTTAAATCAAAACGCTGGAGAAGTAGCCTGCAGTATTTAACTAGCTGTATATTGACCTATAGCTCAAAACGTAGGGACTTTACTTGGAAATAAGGATAAGATATACATTAATCCTAACTTCTTGTAATTTCCCGACAATGGTGACCAACAAATCCAAAAGATATTTTTTCCTTGACCCTTACACTTTGTGCTTGTGTTGAATGCATTGCTTCGTAAGTCATCTGGTTTGCTTGAATTTAACCAAACCTACAATGCAGCAGTGTTTTCATCCAACTGCGAACCAGTTGCTTCACAGATACATCACACCTAGTTTTGTTGAACATTCTTTTCGTGTTGAAGGTGAAACTTGGTACTTTTTTGCAAATTCACTGTTGTGCATTTTCATTTAATCTCAAAATACAGTTTGGGGCGTGACCCAAGTAGAACTCTTAGAATGAAGCTTTTCACATGGTGCAGAGTTATAAGTCTGGCCGGTCTTTTGGGGTCGGGTCGGGTCGGGCAGGGCTCAGGCTTAAGTTTGTCAAAATATGTCGAGCCAATTTCGGGCTTGCATACAAAATTTTTTATAACATTCAGGGTAAAGACTTTTTTCTTTCCTGACGTCGATTTGTTGTGCTCACCACGGTAACTTCTGCGAGTGAAGTGATTGTGTTTTTTCCTTAGCTAATTCTGTTTGCAAAAACAGCTACGTTCTTTATTCTCTACAAGTGGTGCCACTCTTAGTGTTTTTTCATTTCATCTGGTGTTCTCATGTTTTTTTATGGCTATCTAATGCAGTTGCGCATATCTTAACATCTTAACACCCTCGATAAATTGGCTTTCAGGCCTAAATCGGGCTTCAAAAATAAATGTCGGGCTCGAGCCGGGTTCGGGCTTGGGCCTGGTTAAGGCTTCAAAATAAGGCCTATAAGTATGTATGCAGGGGCTAACAAGGGGAGATTGAAAGGATATATCCTCCGCCCACCATCAGTAAAAATATATTGAAATTTTGTGTGGTAGGCAACTCTAATTTTAGGCCAAATGTTTTGCTGCTGGTAAGAGGATATCAATGGAGATTTTAGTAGTGGTGGCGCTGCATGCATGTTGCCGAGTATCATTAAAAAGATTTGTAGCTTTTTCAAAAAACGTAGATGTGCAAGGGAAGCATTTGTCGTCTTTGTAACGTTAAGCGACTTGAACAAGGCATCAAATCGCGCTGTAACATACACTTCTCAAAATTGCATGAAAACTGAAATGTTGTACTGTAAGAGTGATATGTACGTGCGACCAATGCGATTCAGCATTTTGTGCACTCCAACTGACAGCTCTGATAAAACCCGATTGATGAGTTCTACTATATTGCTGTGCTTGCTTACATCCAAATACGATATTAATGGAAGCAGGCTGAACTACAGAACCGTGTCCAGCAACAAATTTAAGTATATTTATATGTAAATCATCTGCAAGGGCAAAGCAAAGCGTGATTAATGTTCCTGTCAAAACACCATTAAAAATAAGATTGGAAATACGTATATATTGAAACGTCACTTCTGCATTGACCCGATGACTATATTGGTTTCACACCAAGCTGTCCTGCCCCTCACATTTTACAACAAAATTTCGCCCATGGGTGACATAAGTCAAATCTGTCGTTCGTAGCAAGCGTTCTCTCGACTTCGTTCGCACGCGCTTTACTCGGGCTCATCCGTTAGAGCCCGAGCTGTCAACTGCAAGTACGTACTTTTTTAAATGTAATTCATATTCGATTGAATGTTTTTCGAAGCAATGGATTTGCATAGAAAATTAGATTTGTATTTCAATCCAATGGACAGTTTCCATTCGAGAATAATTTCAAACGAACGATAAATTGTCCAGTAACTCGGGCTAATATGAATGAGCCTAGCACGCAGAGGACTAACTGGCGTTATCATTGCTATGGCCATTTTATGACCTAAAAAACTTGATAATATGACTTTATTTTTCAGAAAATATGAATTTATATGACCAAACCAAATCGACTGAGCTAGAACATACAACTACGTGCATTACATTTCATCCAAATAACTTGGTTCACCTACGTCTTGTCAACATTCGCAGGGTGCCCAAGAGGGTTCAGTTTGCAGGATGCTGCTTGGACCTTGCGATATAATAGTTTCACCTGATAGTTTGAGGTTGTTATGCTTTCCTTATTGAAGTAGGTTGAAAACATGTAAAATATGACTTTATGACCTCACATGGAAAATATGAGTTGTTATTACTTTGTAACTTTTGTTGTAGACTTCGCAGGGATGCGATGTTTGTTTCAAAACTCGTTTCATAGCTTCCTGAAGCACAAAATAATATGACGTTTGTGACTTTAAATGGCCCTAATCATTACTCTGTGACGTACTTCACGCAGCAAATGACGAGTTCTCGTGAGAACTCATTTGTTCTTACGTCACTGACATCACACCGCCAGCCCAAATGAAAGCAAATGGAAATTTCACTGACGCAAGCCTCGTACGGATGCATTCAGTCAATATACCGCATTTATTCGATTATTATCCGCCTTTCGATTAATAGCTCTAATCAGAGTTTTAACCAATCAAGTTTATGTAAACTTTAATTGCAACCTACGACAAAGCAAGTCACAGGACTCCATGCCTTCATTTGTTGTCGGTTTTCAGTAAATTGTTAACCACCTTAAAATGTCGGTGTTGTCAAAACAGTTTTTGCGGAAAAAGAGACAAAATTTGCGGCAAATTAAAACTGCAAACCAAACAGCCTTGCAGTCGAATGCGAAGTGCATATATCGGTTGGGCCATTCCTTAGTGTCTTACATCTTTACCGACCTAGAACGTCTTAATATCGAAAATATGAAAATATGTTTCCGAACAGCTGTGTTGATTTCATAAAGCAACTCATTAAATCTTTACGGTTTTGTATTCTGAAAGGTTACAAATATTGCTTTGTTGGTCAACAATAAAACAGCCAAGCAAAATACCTTTTTTGCCTTTTTGTTCTCATTAGGAGTTTTTGGTTTGGAGCTTTCCCAGCAATCAGCTGCTCATAGTAAGCATCACGCCCTCTGTATTTTCCTAATACCATCAGTGAATTTCCAGATATTTGGTGGGTTACTTCCAGGGATGTAGTGCTAACAAAAGAGGTGTAGGATCGCACATAAACAACTAGCCATTTTCAAACGGCTTCGAACTCATTTTAAAGCAAAACATGAAAAAGGTGTGGGAACGCCGTTCCCACGCGTTCCCGCCCCAGAACACCCCTGGTTTCTTCCCAGTTTGGCACACACTTTTCTGTGTGCTGCCTCAGCATGATTATTGGTTCCATCCTCACCAGCTATTGTTCGCCTGTATTGATTCCCCATTCCTGCTGGAAAAAGTGGTGGATGCGTCGTCCATCGCCTCGTCTCTTTTGTCTCCCAACGTAATTATCTTCAAACCAGTTCAGCAACAGTTTAAGTTCATCTGGTATATTCCTTGACAATACATCGATGTAATCATCCATATTGGACTCGCACCCAAAGAAATAGCCATTTTAAAACAGTTTTAAGCAAAATATGAAAAAAGTGTGGGAACGCCGTTCCCAAGCGTTCCCGCTCCCCTGCATCCCTGAATACAACACGGGGAAAACTCATCATTGCCTTCATACCAAAATGACGTACACTTGATAAAACAACGGAGGAGACATCTTAAAAGCCCCGTCTGCGTACCACACTTCCGACGCGTGTAAAAATAGTAACCAGCTTTGCCTTCCGAAAATTAAAATCCTTACGTGTTCTTGTCCACTGTCACCAATTAAAAAGTTTTCACTTTGACCATTGATCGTCACACACCATTAGTAGTCGCTCGGAATCACCGATTCCCTTGAATTTACAGGGTTGGGAGGAGCATACACTACTTAATTAGATTGCGATTTTTTGGTACGATTACTTTTTTATGAGTATGTGAGTTAGGAAGTGATCCTTGCTTCTTGAAAAATAGCCGCGCAAGATGAAAAAAACACAGTTCTAGTAGCAGCGACGTGTGTATAATGGCCACGGGTGTAGTGGGGTGGGAACGGCGTTCCCAAACCTTTTTTTGTGGGAACGCGTTCCCACACCTTTTTGAACTAGATTAGGCTACATTAAAACATAGCTGCGATCTCACAGATGTGCTAGCGACACAAAGATTCGCACTGCTACAGTCTAAATCCTACAGTGAAACAGGAAGATCAAGTGTGGAAATCCTTGTTGGCGAATGCCAGGGTTGTCCATGGGACATATTTATCTGTCCCATTCCCATCCCATAGCAATTTATGCCTGTCCCATCTCATCCCATCCCATGGGACGTTTCCCATGGGATTCCCATAGGAATGACATTCCCATGGACAAGCCTAGGGTTGTCCATGGGATATATTTGTCTGTCCCATTCTCATCCCATAGCAATTTATACCTGTCCCACCCCATCCCATGGGACGTTTCCCATGGGATTCCCATAGGAATGACATTCCTATTGACAAGCGTGGCGAATGCTTACTTTATTAGAACTATTTGGTGCAGACTTCCTTGTCATTTGGTGTGTAAACGGCATTCCCACACCTCTTTTTTAGTACTACATCCCTGATAATAGCAATCAAGCAGATAAGCGCTAGTGCCAAAACAGCCTAGCCCCAAACCACCCAGGGCCAAAACAGCTCTGCGCCAAAACAGCTCGGCGCCAAAACAGCTAAGCGCCAAATCGCCTGCCCCAATGACAGTGGTCGCCAAAACGGCGGCGTCAAATAGTCCCATTTCGCTAAAAATTTCGCTAGATCTTCTTTTGAGCCAGTTGTTCGCTAAATCACCAATATAAAACCGCTTTTTCTCACTGAACGAAACAAGAGCCTATACCTCTAGAAAAATTACGTTAGTACAGCATGCAACATTCTATTCGATCTTTGCTGTTTTTTGAGAAGCGTGATGAAAAAGTAATTTCATCTCATTCTGCCAAATGTAAGCTTGTACTTTGTTTTTTGAAAGATGTAATTTTTGAAAGATATGATATAATTCTTTGCTGAAAAAGGATTTCTTTCCATAGACATTGATATAATTTTATGCGTTGAGAATGACATCGCTTTACAACCAAGAGATCAGCATCGTGGAAGCTCGTTGAGCTTTTGTTTTAAATCACATTGGACCTGAAAAAGTCAATCTCTCACGTGATCTGTTTCCTGTCTTCTTTCGAATTTTATTGCAAGTTTCAAGATCCATGCTTGCAATTTGGAGTACTTGTTGTTTGAAATGGTATAAAACTAACTGTTGCTTTGGCTACGTACATCCTGAAATACGTCTGTCCAATGGCAACTCCCTCCAATTTTGGTCTATGCCCGTGCAGTGTGAAAGAAAATTCAACAAGGACCCTCATCAGATTCATATTTTTTGCAATGCAAACTGTACAAGTGTAATTAAAAACAGTACTCGATGTTGGCAATGTTTTGCAGTTCCGAGTTATAAACTACGAAAGAGCCGCCTTCGCACTCTCGCCCGGCGTTCGTCACAAAACGGGACCGAGCGCAGGCAACGTTGAGCACGCCTGCATTGGATCAACAGGCCAAGCGGGGCATGTTAATTATTGCGGAGACTTGACTGCCTTCGACTGGAATGGAAAAGCCGCTGCTCGTGAATGGAGTGTTGATTCGGTTTTAACAAACACCGTGTTCATGATTTTCTATCGCTGA
>Ga0210059_1003591_pt1 | contig 24874 bp, 16 predicted proteins | sample Ectturendosymbi2_FD_188042 | JGI IMG/M metagenome (GOLD analysis project Ga0210059, IMG submission 188042) | Ecteinascidia turbinata endosymbiont from Florida, USA - Sample 2 (SPAdes) (version 2) | ecosystem: Host-associated > Tunicates > Ascidians > Unclassified | place: Key West, Florida...
CTACGGCCAAAGCAAACGATACAACTGACATCTTGCAAACGTTTCGATAACAACTGTTATCGAAACGTTTGCAAGATGTCAGTTGTATCGTTTGCTTTGGCCGTAGTATTTATTATGAGCAGAGAATTGGTCTCAATGGAATATTGTCTTTATGAACTTTTGGAAGACCGTACAAGGTTGGAGTGACGGCAGCAGTTGGTCGGATTTCATTATAAACATTTTCGCCAAGAGAACCTTTCCTTTTCAGCGTGCTCAGAAAACCTTGAAATTTCTTTAAATTCTCCAGGTTAGCATTACTTTTCTTGGGTTGAAACTTTGTTTTATCCTTCAAAATGTTTCCCATCATTTTGATGCAATCCTTTTTGTCTAAAACCACTACACAACTTCCCTTATCAGGTTTACAAATAACAATAGATGTATCCTGGCTAAGAGCACGAAGAGTTTCTTTTTTTTCTAGTGAGTACCATTTCGTCTTCCTTCTTTTTATAGAAAAAACTAGACTTAAGTTTACTGTACTGATCAGAAGTCTCTGATCAGAAGTCTCTTAATATTGGACTTTAAGGCGCGTTCAGAGTGAATCACACTCTTTCAACATAGAGAGTTGCACGTATTAACATATTGGTCACTGGATGAACAGTTTGAAGCGGTTTAAACAAAGGTTAAGACGTTTGGTCGTTGCGCGCCGTTACCATGGCCACGGATCCGGTGTACCGGAGTCAACTCCGGCGAGATTCCGCATTTTTTCCGGACCCGGATCCGGGCCCGGCGTAAGTGAAACTTCTGACCTCTGCGAAATTTCTGACCTTTTGATGTTTGTCAGTTATTTTCCTTCTCAGAGTAATGAACCAAAGTTTGGCCATTAATTTTATGATGTGTGTTGTTTTTGTGAATTAAAACGTTTGGGTTAGATGTCAGATACCCATAACAAGCTACAGAACGGGAATAACTATAAGCACTGAAAAATATTGGACTTAGTCTTAGACCTCAATTATTTTTCTTTTTCTAACCCTGACCCAAACACTAATCCGACACACTTACCTAAACACCAAACCCTAAGCCCTAATCATCAGTGTTCTCAGCGTTTTTGGTATGTAGAGTATTACTTGTGCATGCGTATGCGTACTAGAGTTGGCCGGAGTCACTTTTTTAGACTCCGCCTCCGCTCTTGTTCCAAAATTTTTTAAACCGAGACCGGATCCGGAAAACTTTCGAATGTCAGAATCCGACTCCTGTTCAGATGCGGCTACAATCGAGGCAACTGAAAATTACCATTGGTTTCACTTTAGAAATAACTACGCAGACTCCTGCCACTGCCGAAATTGAAATGTGACTCCGGATCCGGGTCCAGTTTTTCAAAAGTTTTTGACTCCGGTGTCAGGCGAAATTTCTGACTTGCATAATTTCTGACTTCACACCATGTACGCATTCACAGAGTAATATTCTACAGTACATACCAGATACGCTGATAAAACTGATTTTGGGGGCTTAGGAATTCGTGTTTAGGTAAGTGTGTCGGGTTAGGGTTTGGGTTAAATTGAGAAAAAGAAAAATAATTGAGGTCAACGACTAAGTGCGAATATTTTCAGTGGTTAAAGTTCTTCCGGTGCTATAGCTTGTTGTGGGTACCTGACATCAAACCAAATTGTTTTAATTTACACAAAAAAAACATCAAAAAAGTAATTGCCAGACTTTATTTCTGTATTCTGAGAAACGAAATAACTGAAAAACAATGTCAGATCAGAAATTTCGCAGAGGTCAGAAATTTCGCTTGACACCGGGTCCGAAAGAAAAACGCAGAATCCTGCCGGAGTCGACTCCGGCACTCCAGATCCGTGGCCACCTCTGATGCGTGCATGGCGTGGTGAAGTCAGAAATTTCGCAAGTCAGAAACTTCGCTTGGCACCGGAGTCAAAATTTTGTAAAAACCGAACCCGAACCGGAGTCACTTTTCAATTTCAGCAGGAGTCTGGTGTCTGTGCGATAATTTCTTAATCAACATCTTCTGTTCTGAGTTTTTGTGACATTGTAGTCAGGGCAGTGCAACATTATTTGATAATGCTAGATTTTAAATTCTTTTTAAGTTTAGTTGGTATTTCTTCATTTTATTTTTTAGATATGCATGCAGTCCCGTCGCCATGGGGGGGTGCTTTGATGGACTTAGCCCTCCCAAAGCTCCCCCAAATTGAAACATGAAACACTATAGATCAGTGCAGTTTTTGTCAATTTTGAGAATGTCAAGCCTCCCCCCGCATAAATGCAAAGCCTCTCCAAAGAACTGCAAACCCCCCCTGTTGAACTTTCTGGCAACAGTTCTGTATGCAAGGGACACATCTGACAAACAAATAAGGCATACTCAACACATTCCCACTAAGTCAGTCTAAATAAGATAAAGCTTGAGGGGTTACTGTAGCAGTCATGCTAGCGCAACCGCTACATGTGAGCAAAAGTCGGCCAAAGCAAGGAGAAGGGAAAGACCAAGCAAGCGACACTTATAAGTGACTTCCATGCACATGGAAGTAAGAGCTCTCTTTGGCCGATTCGTCTGGCGCGAAGTTGACATCGATGATCCACAATCCATCCTTCCCGAGGTTCGAGGATCATTCCGAAGCAGGACTCAACATATGAAACTATACTGTATAAATCAGTGGATTTTTTGTCAATTTTAGAATGTCAAGACCCTGGCACAAAAGTGAAGCCCCCTTATTGAAGAATTTCCGGAGGCCGTTCTGCTCTCAACCTAAAACTCTCATCCTACAAGCTTAAACCTGAACCCTCACCACAAAACCTTCAACCTTTAGCCACAACTTAAATCCCTGAACCTAAAACTCTAAACGTAAAACCCTGCATACTTACTTAGAAAGCGATTGTGATTTGGTGCATATATCAAAAACACCTACGGCACGCCATCAAGATGTTGCATAACATGTTCCCTCCACGAAGCCACTCAGCACCAAAATCGCTGACCGCCACGCTCATGCAAGAAGTTATCACCATGCATGTGAAGTTTCTTAAAGTGTAGCCTACCTGCCAGTGGCGCCTGACAGAGACAAAGCAATGCCAAGCAGATGCTAAATGGTTCACTCACTTTTATTGCCACCGATTGGTCTTTTAACTCAAAAAATTTAAAGGTTTTTTCAACATTAGCGGGCGGCTCGCTGCGGCTCGGTGAAGTCCAACCGCTAAAAATATCGATAGCGGCCCGCTCGTTCAACCTCAGCGGCCCGCCCAAAAAAACGGAACAATTAGCGGCCCTTGCCAATTCCTATTGTAGCCACTACCTTTTAGAGACAAACATTTTTGATAGTTGCACATTGATTAGTCAAATATTATAGCAGGATTTTTTCAGGATTCGGATTTCATATTTGTGTTGCAAACAGGATTCGGGTCAGGATTCCTACCTGTTGGATCAGGACTGGAGTCGGACTCGAAAAAACTTGAGTCCGAACACCTCTGGGTTATATTGGAATGCAGTAGGCCACAGAATAATTCTAAACTATGAGCATTTTTAGATTTATTATGTGCTTAGAGGCACGTTATATTTGTATGGTTTAAACTTGTATGGTAAAGCATGAATTCCAGCACACTGCACTGGTTTCATTTAATGTTTGGTAATCATACAAATTTGTTTTGCCATGCAGTGATAGTGGGTAATTAGAATGTGAAAACAGTGGAAAGGCAGTCAGCAAATGCCTATTTTACATGGGATATCACGTGAACATTATGCAATGCATGCAACCGAACTTTTTATTGACCGATCAGGTGTACCCCATGCATGGGGCACACTCGACAGAAAAATTAACCTTTTTAAATTGATTGTAAAATTTTTTCTGAAGGGTGTTGTTTTCACGTTTTGGCATGATATTGTGTATACAGAATTGCTTTATTATGTCACAAAGTTTGAGCTTGTTTGGACATGAAATAAAGTAGCAGTGGTTGAAAATGCAAAAGAAGTGTCGACTGTACACCACCTTCCCCTACATGGAAATACTGCACAAACAGTGATTGCACAAAAGGTGTGACCTGATATTAATAATCAAAAACTACAGGTCTGAAAGTGGTCTGATAAGCACAGACAGCCTATACTTTCTTCTCGTGATTTCAAAATAAATTTTCTTAGATCATAGGTGTAGGAACAGGCAAATTTTTGGGGGTGCAAAGGATTTTTGCCCAAATCTCCCCAAACTTGCCCGAAAAATACTCCTAAGAAAATGACCTCAAAAAAACGACTGTATTTCTTTCCATGTTCGGCGTATTTTTTCAAATCAAAGCACTTCAAGCACCATTTTGCCTAAATTTTCCCTAACTTGCCTGAAAAGAACTAAATAAAAACACGACTTCCAAAACAAAAACGTCTGCACTTTGATTGTAGGCGAAAATGGTGTAAAATCCAAGTGCATACAGCGATTTTGAGAAGGTATTAACACATTTTGTCCGAATTTTCCCGGATTTTAAGTGATTTTTCCCAGATTTTCACCAAATCAAAAGTTTTGGGGGTGCGCTTGGACCCCCTGCATCCCCACCTCCTACACCAGTGTCTTAGATAGTCATTTATTTCCGGTGTGTTACTGGTTAGGAGCCATTGGCGAACAGTATGTCAACTGCTTTTTTCCGTAGTCTTTTTTATGAAATTCCGTAGTCATGGAACTGATTGACTCTGGAGATGGTGATTAGGAATTGAATGCGCGATTGACTTGAGCCGAGTCATTGATTTCTTTACTTTGTTCTTCATCACAATTATCGAATTCATGATGGGAGATGGAGAGGACAACGCTGAGGCGTTTAATGCTAGACGTGAGTGCTTGCACGACAATAAGCAGGCATACCTGGTATTCAGTATACACGAAACAGAGTGTTTCTGTCTGTAGTAGAACACTGAGCAAAAGTGCCTCTGAGCTTGTTTGATGCACAATAAATTGATTTTAGTTGTCTCTGAGTATCATTGGCATTCTTCAGTGAGGCGTCACGAACTATAAATAAACCAAGATGTTTGACTTCGTCCGCAAAATTCACACTTACGCTAATTAGAGAAACAGCTGGTGCTATAGCCTTATATTAATTATAGAAAACATTTGTAGAAAGAGACCCTCCGTGATCGTGGAATAATGCATTGTTTTTTCGCTCAAGCTACACTCTACGTGTTCGTAAAGACAGCTGATGCTTTGATTCAGAGCAACGTGTGTTCTGGTGAAGCCTACAATAACGCCTATCGAATTTTGCAAGTGCTCATCCACATCAAGTTACTTATTTCGTCTGAATATTTGACGCTTTGATAAGAAACAATTAGTATGCTTTTTTTTGACGATGCACATCTTCATTCAATTTTTTTGTCCGTTCCCATTTTCGAATGCTTTTTACAAATCTATATTTTTTCAATTTTGCATTGCTTTTGCTTGAAAGTGACTGAATGTAGTTGTTGCTGGTGATTTCTTTCAGTCTTTGTTCCTCTTCAGCATCAACTACGTGTAATAAATAACTCTATCCTGTGATGCGTTCTGAAATAGGATTTTGTGCCTCTGTGTTTTTTGTGATGTGGACTGTGCCCCTTTTGTGAACTGATGTGGTGTGGACCTTCTGTCTGAGACAAACACGGAAATAAAAGAAATATTTTTGTGCTCAGTCAGGCAGTTTGCAAATAAACGCACAACATTGCACAGTTCACTAGTCTTTGCTGTATCCCTCGATCTACCTCACAATTTTTCAGAGAAAGCATAAATGCCTCCAGATAATTATTACACTCATTCTATAACTCTGAATTTCCTGCAGATTTTGTTGTTTTCAAGTTTTAGCGTCACTGCCGCTGCCGCTCAAGCAATTTTTCGGTAAAACCTTAGTGCAAGCGCTGCCTTATAATGAAGGAAGAATTTCTGCCGCAAACTTCAAGTTATCAAGAGTTATTCCAAATACTCGTCATTGAATCTGCACTAGAAATGTTCGTAAGGTTGCTGGCGATAATGAGAAATTCCTTCATACGACACTTGAACAACAACAAACATTTAGTGCAGTTTATCGCAGTCATTAAAAATCATGAAAGGGTACTAAAAACAGATAAACGCTTTTCGAACGTATGAGAAGAAAACAAGGTCTTCACGTTGGCAGGCCCGTAGCCAGGTTTTAAGGTTTGAGGGAAAACACATTTTTAGGGGTCAAGACTTTTGTTTTTTTGTCATATGATTGAAACAAAGTTTTCTGGGCACAACAAAATTTTGGGGGACACAAAAAAGTTGGGGGGCACTGCCCCCGAATGCCAACCCGTGGCAACGGACCTGCGCGTAGGTAAATTTTTTCATTAAAGATTGAATAACGACAAAGATAAGTTAGCCCAAGGTTCTGTTTACTTTCATAGCTTAAACTACTGTAGAGCGTATTGAACAAACGAACCACTACAAAAGGGCTTACTAACTTATAACAACCATGACAAACTCGAAAACGCATCTACGGGAAAATCGTTTATAAACAAACACACCAAACGAGACATGTGTGAAAATGACAAAAAATATAAAATAAGGTACAAAAGTGATATTTTTCCGCAAAAATAGTATTTTCCAAGAAAATATGCGTTTTGTCATCTGGCCAATATTTACTTTTTTGGTAAGTGGCCAGCTGAGGTGAACAAGGAAAGTCAATGCTTGTTTTTTTGATTATTTTTTAAAGCTCTGTTGAAAAGAACTGATTTGCTTGTCAAGTAAAATACCACTTTTAATCTCACCACAAGGCTCAAGAAATACTTCTCAGTGAGATCAAAAACAAATTAAAACTTCCGACAAAATCTCGACTTTTTGATTTGGAAGCAACTACTTAGGACAATGTAATGAAGTTTTCGTGATTTAAAATCGGTATAGGTACATAACAAGAAGTCATCTGTCAGACACAAGTTTTTCTATACATTGCTGAGAGGCCCCTTTTGAACAAAGTCTCGCGGCTTTGCCTTTCACATCAATTTTGACGAACACGAAAGTTTTGCGAAAGTTGTTAGTTTTCACCGGAAATTGAATAAATTAACCGGAAATTGGATCATCCACGGTGTAACTTTGGCCGAAAAAATCCACTCGCAAATCCAACACATATCTGCAACCAACAGTTGAACACACCACACCACGGCATGAGTTGAAGCATCACTCATCTTCAATTGAACCATCACGAGCGATGACTGGGTTTGTTGGTGAAGGAAGTGCTGCAAAGAAACCTGTACAGTGCAGGCCCAACTTTGTTAACGGAACTAATTTCGTCGATGATTTTGCTGCTAGCGGGAAAGACGCTGAGTCTCTTTCTCCAGTCTTTTACACTGTTTGAAATGTTGGTGGGCAGATTTGACACCTCCAGCAAAAATAAAACGATTTTAATTTGTCTTAATTCGACTCTTCAGGGCATAGGTAACTTTTTTGTGCTCGATCTTATCAACTGGATTAGTCCAGCTCTCATCCACGCATTCCAAAGAAATGGTTCTGGAGGTAGATGAATAACACTTACTATAGAGTAAACAAGCAAAAGAGACTCATAAGATATTGAAAATAAAAGTTTTCGTTTTTATATAGGAAAGATTTTCATAATTAACATACAGTATTTGTCTCAGCCAGCGCTAATATTTTAAAACATGTATATATGACTAGACTGTGAAATGGTCCGAGTTGCGCAAATCAGCTGCGTCGCATTCAATATTTCATTGACTGTTTTGTCAATTGAAATATGCACCATTGTTTGCCACATTTAATCTTCTTTCCCAGCGACCTTCAATGTTCCTTTCAAAGCATGTTTTTTCAATGCATGCGTTGAAATGCTTCTTTCCATCCTGTGAATCTCTTCGCAGTGCTGCTTGTGCTTCTGTTTGATCAAGTCACTTGCACCTTGTCGCAGGTTTGCTCCGCGGTCGCCTGCTCGTAACTGGGTGGATTGAAACCAACGCAGTCTTCGTAACTTGGAGGCCGGTCATTCACTGCCAATCCTATCTCTGCAAAAGAAGAAATAGATTAATAAATCTATCACGATGATATGCTCGATGCTATTGACTAACCCTAAAGCTTTAATGAATGTATGTACTTAAATCACAAACTTTTGAATATTTTAATTACAAATAAAGTATACTTAATAATGTTATTGGAGTCAACTAGTAGTGTCACAGGCAAGTTGATCTTATGATATCACTTACCTGATGTATTGCTCTAAAACTCTTATTTTGCAAAATTGTTATTTGTTGGTCACAATGGATGAAAACTGACTCAAAACTTGGCTTGTACATTAAGAGTCTACTTTCGAACCAAAGATTCTTCATACCAAGATTTGTGACATTTCCTCTCCTTCCAAAAGTGCAACAAGGACTTTGAAAGAGAGACTCCAAGTGGGAGCAGGACAAATGCAGGTCGTGCGAAGCGTCGTGAATGGAAACAAAATCGAAGTTTACCTTGATCTTCTTGTACTTTGTGCTTCGGTACAGCTGTAAAGACAACAGCTGCGATTATTTCTTTGTTCAGAAACACGGGGGGGTTCGAAGATTTTACGTTGATATGCGATTTTAATGCAAAAAAACACGTCGAATTCTGTTTTGAATTAACCCGAATCTTCATCAACATCTTCACCGTAATCTCACGCCACCACGGCTCGGTTATAAATGATTGACTTACAAACACGGGCGCCGGAACTCGGAAGGATTTTTCCAGAGTGTAGCCAAAAGATTTTTCTTCCAGGGGCTAGCAACAGTAGTGAAATTTAATTTTATCAACTCCGAAACTAAGAGCAAAGCATTTTTCTGCTGAAACGTTATCAGCAAAATGTCAAATTTCGAAATGAACGGGGTGCCTTGACACCCCCCCTTCTTCTCCTCTTCCAACGTCCGTGCTTATAGAACCGTTGCTGCTCAGCTGCGGTGCAGAATGGAAACAACGGTGCACAGAAAAGCTGAACAAACCTACACAACCGATAAGCGGTGTATTCAATGATCAAAAAAGCATAAAGTGCTGGTTCTTATGCGCAGGCCCGCTTGTAGAATTCACGTCATTGCCATGTTCAGTGAAGTGTGAAAAAAGTCCTTTTCAGTGAAGCGTGAATAAAACGAGCAGATACAGATTTTTTTAATATATTCAAAAAGCACTTCATGAGCTGAAATTATTTTCTGCAAAACTTTTTGATTAATTCATTGAAAATTTCGCTTCAAACACATAAGCGGACATTTAACATTAACCGGTAGAAACAACGAACCACCTCTCACCATGTAAGGAACGCCAAACGCAACGTAACACGGAAAACAGCATCCGGCTAGAAGCGGGTCTCGAGCGATATCCTCACACTGCTTCAAGTTATACGTTCCCATTGAAACGCATGCCCCGCGGATGGAGCTGAGAAAGCAGAGGTCGTTGTTTGGTTCTGAATTGTACCAATTTCTTACGATGTTTTCAACCGATATCTAGAAAGGGACAAAAATTTGAGTATTTCTTTTCTTTGAGAAATAAGAAGCAATGCTAAGTAAACTTAAACACTCCTTACAGTGTTTAAATCGCTTTGCGATCGGCAGAATTATTAGTTGGTCAAGGTTTTTTTCATAAAACAACAACACGCACTTATTTTTCAAAACTTCACTAAATTCCAATAACACTTTTTTTCTACAGTAAAGGTCCAACCTAAGTTTCGGATCTCGGTGGGTCAAGAAAAGCACTTGATTGGCTATTTTTAACACATGCTTTTAATGATTGCACTAGGATCGTGAGTCCAAGACAAAGAAGAACACGATTTTACAAAATTACCTGAGCTAATGCTCAATAAATCACGAATGAATGGTAAAAGAATATAGCAATTTGAATTAAAACGATAAAACAACGAAATCGGAAAAAACAAATTAAACAAATAAATCAGGATCTTTTGCCAGAAGTTTCTGTTTTTACTTTCGTTAATGTGTCACTAAAAGCAACGTTTTCTGGGGCAAAGATAATTGTTCAAAATATTTCAAGTCTAGAAAAATTAACTAGTAAATGCAATTATTATAGCCAGGTTGAATTTTGCAGAAAGAGATTGATTTGAAACTTGTACATACTTTATGCTGGCAGCATCGTTGCTTTTGAGAAATGAAATCCGAATTGGAAGAGCAAAATTTTGTTTATTGCATTTAAAACCACCTGAATCATCCACCAGTTTATCGTGAATATCAAATGCACTGTATATTCAATTGTAGCAGGTCCCGCAACCAGAGGGGGCAATCAGTAACCCAAACATTTTCAAAAATATTTTGAAAGCGCTGAAACGTTTTGAGTTGTTAGGTAAAAGAAAAAGTTGCAATCATTTTCTCCCCCTCACCCCCTAAAACGCCAGCTGGATGTGACTCTGAATTGCAGGGGTCTTGTCATGCCTTCATACCTGACAAACACTGCCGTTGAGTACATCACTGCCTTTGTGACGTACACATGTTGGAGATCTGTCGCAGCTTTGAAACTGATCGTACGATTTCAACGCATTTCATCTCAAGCAACTTTGATAGGTGAACGGAATGGACAAGGTGTAAAAATATAGCGGCTGTGAACGCGCTTGCTATCTGTTACCGTTCAAATTTGTCATCAACGTAGGTATGTATAGGTGCGCTTTTCTCAGTATTTGTTTAGTAACTGGTAAGGATGGACAGCGGTTTTTCCGTTAAGGAACTAGAACATTTTGCATTTCACTTTGCTGGAATTTATTATTTCGGTATTTCCAAAGCTACTGCTTCGAAATGTTTGCCATTAAAGGCTTGCTTCAGAGTAGCGTTCACGCGTTTGATCAAATCATTGTCTAACTAAATGGAGTCTTTTTACGGTGACAGGACTGTTTTCCGTTGAAAGTCACTCGTCACAAGCAGCATTTTGTCAGCACATGCTTTTCACTACAGTTCAGTGGAGTGTGGTCAAGCCTTGGAAGATGTATCACTTTTTGAAAACCTAGTTTGAAAAGGCCTGCGTGTTTAACTACACTTACATGATATACATTACAAAATGAACCCTATCTTCTCAATGACTGATTTTAGTTCAAATAAGCAAAGTTAGCAAGAGCTTGATAAATTCCACATGCTATACCTTGTAAAGCTATAGGCTGCACAAAAGTTTAAATGCTTTCAGGTTGTTTGCAAGAGGTAAACTGGGTAAAATTCTGGACAAATGGGAATTTGTTTGAAATTAGTTTTCACATTTCCGATATACAGTATTCAATCAACTAAAATTTAGAATAATATTTGGAATAGCTTAAACGTCAGCCTAAATTCGATGGAAGCTTGGTTTGCTTTTCATTTTCTGGTCTTCTGCTATTCGTCTTTATATTTTATTTTTGTCTCAGTTTCATCGTCATTTCTTTCAACTAAATTCCGCTTTCAATTGTAGATAAAATTTTGGTTTACCTTCAGTTTCTTTTCTTAAATTTTTATGTTGGGGAAAGATTTCGAAAGGAAAAAGATCACGAACAATTTCGTGACAGTCGTAAGCTACTGTTGCAACCTCTCCGGTGGTGTTGCGTTGATTGTGTGATTTACCACGAACGGGATGTGCGCGAAGAACAAAAATATATGAATGTGGCGCTAACAAGCAATAACAGAGTGATCCCGATGGAGTGATCTTGGTGAGTGACCTCTATTGATGCTTGTGAACCTGGTGAACAGTTGATTGTGCTTGCTAACGGTGACGACGAGAGTGATCTCGTCGGGTGATCTCTATTGTTGCTTGCTGCCGCGGTGCGAAGCTTTGCGCATATGCTGCTCAGGATTTCCGATCGCAACACTACCATTCAAGTAAGCATCCCCATCCTTCAACTGAAACTCGTCATGTCATGTTTACGTGCACAGATGTAGGTTGCTTGACGAAACCATCGTGTGAAACACCCACGGTTTCATGCGTCAGACTCTATTCAGTTAAACTGGTAGTTTCATTGCAATGAATCAAGCATGAGATGAACCAGTAGTGAATTTTGTAGTAATCAATTCTCGGACTATTACCACACACGTTATATATAACACGTTACCCTCTCCCAGCAGCATATGCAAATGACACCGTTTACATCATTTGGCCGATAGAATGTAAAACGCAGCAATAGCAATGCAATAGTTCCTTCTGCGCTTTGCAAACGAATCCAAAAACACGGCAGAAGTGAAGCTTGGTTCGGCTGCATACCAAGAGCAAGCCAAACCCTATGCAATGTTTTCTGGCAAGACATCGCTGGGACGAAGTGGAAAAAGGTCAAGAAAAAGTAAAACTGCAAATAAGAAATCAAACGAAATTTCAATCCGGTCGACCACGAGGCTCATTCATCAACACAAGATTTTATGTTGCTGCATACTGGAGAGTAGTTAATATAATTTTACTTGAAAATATAGGTATCTATTTTTGGACACTCTCCCATGTGTGCTTTTGTGATACTTCTCCATGGAAAGGCGACATTTATGAAAACAGTTTTGTAATTTTTCATAAAAAAGCAAAAAATAAAGTTTAAATCAGTTCCGTGGGAAACGTTCTTGAAAAAAAGTTTTATGAGAGGCGACGACGTCAAAAACCAACTCGAAATAAAGATTGTGCTCCTGAGGAGAATTAGTGAGAAAGATTGTGCTCCTGAGGAGAATTAGTGAGAAAGATTGTGCTCCTGAGGAGAATTAGTGAGAATTCAAATACAAACAGTTGATTGTTGCGAAGAATGCTTAAGGAAACGTTGTAGAGACCTTTGGACAGAAAGTGTTTGCAAATTGCATGAAAACCGCATAGAATGCCATTGGCACCAGCAGAAAAACATGGGTGTCATTAGGTTTACCAAGGTGTTTTTAAATCTGGTATAGGTTTTCATTACGCTTCATAGGAAATGAAACCTCGAATAAGATGGTCTTCATTCTTAAGCTTCCAGACTATGCACAGCACTTACTTTCAGTGTAAATTTTTTGTGCACTTGCTGCAAAGCCGAGCAGCGGTTGAACGCTTCGACGATTGGCGAATGCAGCAACAGGTGAGGCGACTTGACGAACACAACGTATTTTTCTGCAACCGTGAAACAAAGTTTGCAAAAAACTTTTGGCAATTGCAGGTTCCACCTTGGATTCAAAATTCATTCACTAAGACCTTTCAGTAAAAATTGGCACAAAAGAACGAATACAATAAGATTCGATAGCAAATCTAGCAGCAGAAGCGGCAGCACGTTTCGCAAAAAAGATATCGAAAAAAGATCCAGATATTCGTACTGCACACTGCTTTCACATTACCTAAGTTGACATAGTTGCAGTCAAGACGGCTTCTCTCTAAAAGCGTCACCAAAAACACCACCGGATGTTCACTCAACCTTTTTTTCCATTTTTCCAATACGTGAGCCTTGTTTGAGATCGAAAATGAACTGCAGAAAACAAAGCACTGGTTGGTGACTCACTGTATATGCCCGAAGCACATTTGCGCTTCGTTAAGCTTACTTTTGAACAGCCACGTAATTTGAAAATATTTGGATCGCAAGCATGACTGCCAGGATTTCTGGCGTCGGCTATGATCAAGGTGCTTCGCGCAAAATCGATGCAAACTGTCCAATGAGCGAAACGTTTTGCGTAATTTTTCTTAAAAAAATTGATTGAAGAGTTGAGAAAGCAAGCCATCCACTTTTGACTTTTGCCGATATAAAATATCACTCTAAACTAAACTAAAACGTCGGCTCCTCACTACTTTAAAAAACAACCGTCATTGCGTTTCAAAACATCCGTGAAAAATTCCACCACTGTCGCTGCCCTGACTGACTTCATTTTTTATTTTATCCAAAAAAAATAACTTTCTATGCACTGAAAATTTACAGACACTGCCCTGGGTGGCATCGCAGTGCTAGTGCCAGTGCCGCCCCTCCACACCCGTGGATCATATATGGCAGCAGTCAGGGTCGGCCCTAGCAGATGCGGGGCCCAATGCAAGACCTGGACGCGGGGCCCAATGCAAGATCTGGACGCAGGGCCCAATGCAAGACCTGGACGCGGGGCCCAATGCAAGACCTAAGCGCGTGGCCTCTCTGAACAGTGATTTTATGACGTCATCGTGTTCAGTCAACCGTGTTACGATCGTGGCAGAGCGCAAATATGCAATACAGCACTAACACGAGAATTCGGCACGTTTGCTAACGTTCAGAGGAAAGTTGCTAGTTCTAACGAGAGCGTTCTTTGTTAACAATAAAATTTATATGGCGTTTCTACTGAATTCTCAAGCGAAAGGTGTATCTGGCAAAAATGAACAATCTACCCAAACACCATGGCGCGGGGTCCAATGCAGCTGCATCGGTTGCATCGGCTTAAGGCCGGCCCTGGCAGCAGTGATAGATGGTTTTGCAAACAGGTATACCAGTCGTTGAGGTATTCCTCTGTGAACCAATACAAAAAATAATGCTTAGGAACAACTCCGCCAATACTGCTGTTAAGTGAAAAGAAACGTAGACAAACTAAAAATGCGCAAGTAAAAGTTGGTGTAACCTTCATCTCTAGACATGAGCGAGTATAGGCAACAATTATTCAATGTTTTGCAGCTTTCCTAAGCTTAGGAACCTCCCAGAGAAAAAGTACTCCTGGAAATTTTGTCATTTCACTTGTAAGCTTTTGCTGACAAATTTGCTGGACTGAAGATGCGTCACTGACGCGAAATTGATTTCCTTGCAAAGCAAATTGCGATCAGATTCGGCTGCGTCACCCTTGTGGTGTCTTGACGCTGAATGCAGTGGCGTAGCCAACCCAAAAATTTGGGGGGGCCAAAATATTTGATTTTAGGCGAATCATACTATTTTGTTTGGAAAAACGCCTCTCAAAGCACAAAATGACTATATTTTCCAAACATTTGGGAGGGCCCATGGCCCCTTTGGGCCCCCCTGGCTACGCCTATGGCTGAATTGCTGCTTTAAGTTAACTCTCAAGTGATCTGAACACGTCATCGTATATTGTACATACTCTGCGCTAATTGAGACCCTTCCCTCCCAAGCAATGTTCCCTCTAAGATGCGCAACTGGGCAAATGCGCAGTACCACCAGACCACTTTCCGCAGTGAAGTCTCTTTCTCGCGCTTGCAACATTCCAAATTTAATATCTCATATATATATCGCATTTTTACCCTTTCACCGCTTGAAACGCTTCACTGTTTGTGTGTCTGCATGCTTGCGCAATTGTATGCGCACTAAACAAACATTTGCACAGTGTAAAATTTTATTAGAGAGAGATCCTATGACGTGTTATCCGTTTTATTCAAATCTTTTGCGGAGCCGGAGCTTGCTCTCGATTCCCCCCCCTGGTCAAATAACTTTTATAATATTTTTCTCGCTGTCTTTGAGTTTATCTAAAGACGGTTTATATCAAAAAGCAAAAAGGCTCACCTCGGATACGGGTCGTAAAACAGGTCATTGTCATCATCGTCCACAAACACCGACAGCTTGGTTGGATCGAAGTGAAACCAATTGTTGCGGTCTTTCCAGAAGTAGCTGCTGGGATAATGTCTCTTGAAATCCGAAGCTCGCAGCAAAACAATTTCAGGCATTATTAAATGATGTTTCTGGAATGCATGGAAAGTTTGTCATTTCTGGCTTGTTCACAAAGTTGCCAAGCGATAGATTGAACTTCTACACTTCAGTAAGTTATCGCTCCAACATTTGACGTAATAGCCAAAAACCCTGAAAGGTTTCTTGGAGATATTATTTGTTTTAAGCTAGCAAACAAAGTTTTTATAGTACACTTTTTACAACTATTGAAGAAGGGTGCTAATGAAAGCTTTTGGCGTGTTGCAAATTAACGCGATGGAAATTTTGCCAAATTAAGGACAATGTAGGCTTACTGATTTCCTACATTTCGAATTTCAGGTTTCATTGATAGATTTTTGAAAGTGAACGTCAGAAATTCGTGGTTTGACGTATTTTTAGGTCTCATGAATTTTGCTTGCCTGCAGGATATATCTTGCAGGACATAGCTACTGACTGCTGCAGACACTCACAATCTCTTGTGAGCGATGAACACGAAAGACAACCACAGCTAACCCGGGTACAACCGGCTGATATTTTCGGAGGGGGGGAAACGGTTGTAACTTGTTGCTGCACCCAACAACTAAACTTGTTTTTTTAAATGTCTGGGGAGCAAATTCCTAGCTGCGGGTCTGGGACACATTGCTATTTACATGAAGCAAAAGAACAACCCACTGTTGTACTTTTGCAAGCTTTGTTCGGCATAAAGGCAAAGTAACAAGAGTGAAATGCTTAGTCGTTTATTGCATTCCCGATACCAAGAAGCAAAACGCTAGTTGATTTTAAGTATGGTTAGCATGTATTTGCAATCCTCCGTGAAATACATCAAAGTTTGGGCACATGTGCTCACTTGTAAACGTGAGAAAAACAAGCAAAACCTCCGGTCTTATATGCATTCAGTGATTTCACGCAAATTTTTCTAAACGCAAAACTTAATCGCGGCAACTTTCACATCCCATCCTCATGCCAGACTTTTAAACACGCAATATTCTCATATAGAAGGCGCTGAATATATATCGTAAGGCAGAGCTTTGTGGCACGTGCTTGATTGCAGGTTGGAAGCTTGCTGGTTGCCTAAAAGCATGAATTGCGATCAACGAACAGGATGGTGAGAGCATTTTTGTTTCGTGTTTTACAGCGAAGCGCCGTGCACCCGCGGTACACTGAAGTGAGTTAGCGGTGCAGTGAGGTGCGTTAGAGGTGCAGTGCAGCTTTGCTGAACTACGTTTGCAAGTCGTGCAGTAAACGCCATTCATTTGGCGTCATGTAATGGACAGCTCGTTTATATACAAAACAGCACAGTAGCAAGTTTGCCGGGCTGCATTGATTTGTGACATTAAGTAATCTGAATTCGCGAAGACTGGTATATATACTGTCACTGCTACTTGTTTGGTTTTGTCCATTCTTTCGTCCGAATCTGTGCAAGAGTGTAGCCAATCATCACTGATGTGGTCAGTAGAGTTTGCAGCTAAGGCCTGACCATGATGGAGGACGCGACGGGCCAGCGAAGAGCTGTACGAAGCTATAACATCATTTACCTTCAGTGTATCTCAGCTGTTTCAAAGCCTCAAGTCCTCGCCGCATATACTCTACAATAACCACCTGAATGTCTGAAGTTTGTCTGCAAAGTAAATTGGGACAATATTTGGCTAATAGCAAAATGACCTGGTAGCGAATGAAATTGCTCGGCATTCTTGAATGTTGACCATTGTCGAACCGTGGCTAACAAACCTGGCTGACGAAAAAACTTCATCTTTATATCTAAAATCGTATTATGCTGATTTTTCCTGCAGCACTCAGCACCCACTGATACGTTTTCTTCACAAAGAGTAAGAGACTGATCGGATTTTTTCTCATGTCAGTTTTATATTCTAGTGAGATGATGCACGAACAAAACCTACAGGGAAATACCCTACTACGTCTACTCTCATTTGCAAGCATGTAGCCGTCACGGTTTTGTTACGTCAAAATGTGCGTGCTTTGAGCTGTTGCAACATCGATTGTGACGTCTTCCTTCGCATTGTTTGAGGTAAAACAATTAAAAGTTACATTCCATGGCCAAGAAGCGGTTAGTTTTTTTTCAAAATTTTCAACTAATCGTGTTCAACGTGAGGCTACAAGCTAAAAGGTAGGTCAGGTAAAGGTGAAACTTTGATGGAATATCAAAAGCGCAATGTTCTTGATGATGGCGTTACGTACTTGATGATGGTTGGTACGAAAACGTATTACGTAGGTTACAAGCAAAACCCTTTACGACCTAAATTACATGCTTCTACGTCAGTGCTTCTATCTGTTCCCTTTTGCTAGCTGGTGTAAACTTCTCACGAACCAACAGAGTGGCAACACAAGAGCCGGGGAAATGCCACTGCCTTTGCATTTCATGACATTTGGGGGTGGTGCGATCCTTTCACCATGTTTATTAGTTATATTTTGAAATCCGACCTGCATGCAGACCAGAACCTGGGTCGCATCCAGGTACTGAACGCTTTGTCACGAACCAAGACACAAACTATATTTTTAAGGGTTTGTGTTGGTGTCTCGATCAGGTTTTCTTTTGTTGCAACCTTTCCGGTGGTGTTGCGTTGATTATGTGATTCACCACGAACGGGATGTGCGTGAAGAATAAAAGCATTATGTATGAAGCGCGAGCAAGCAATAGTAAGAGGGATTGCGAGCATGATCTCCATTGTTGCTTGCTGCCACGGTGCGAAGCTTTGCGCGCATGCCGCTCGGGATTTCCGATCGCAACACTTTCAAGTTGTGACCTTGGTGACCGTCAAGATATTTTGAGAGGACCGCAACTGTTTTATCTGAATACCGAGGTAGTCGTAAAGCGCGGTTTTAGGGCATTTTTGTGGTGGTTGTAAAGTGAAGTTCTACTGTATTTTGAGAGACCGTTGGAAACATTTGTGAGACCGTTTCGGTCTCGAAACGCAATGTGTGGAGTCTGATGCTGATTGAAGCAATCACTTTAAATCGGTGGTTCTCAACCTTTTTTGACCCATAGACCACCCTTTTACATATCCAATGGACCACTTTGTTGTGATGACACCGCATGAACAACTAGTCTAGTCTTACATAATTTAATGTACAGTAAAGGTTACAATTTTCAGTGAACAGCTCTTTTCGCACAATCTTCATCAAAAACTGTTTCACCGAATTGAGAATTAATTCAGAGTCCCAACCATCAGCCAAACAACCAAATTCAAGTGAGCGCTCAAGGCAGCAGTGCAATTCTCCAGTTTCTTGGCATGCTGGAATTGTAATGCAGCGCCATTGCAGTACAGTATATATTAAAGTTGGTGTAAAATTGTGGCACAAAAAAGAGACACTGGTCCCTATAGTGCTGTGACGTGACGAAGATTTCACTGGTTTCCAAATGTGGTAGTTCAGATGTGGCCGAATTGTTTTAGGAGCCAGTGACGAGTCGATGTCTAATACTTTCGCGGCATGACAGATCATAAATAGACAAAAACATCTGACAGATCATGGACACAACCACTTGACAGACTATGGATACAATCGTTTCATAGAAAATGGACACAACCACTTGATGACAGAACAATCCCGCAATGCTTTTCAGTTGGTTCCGCATTGTTCCATCACCTCACCCCCCGCCACAAACGTCATGCAGCTGAACGGTTCGCCACAGAGCCACCATCTCTTGCGAACCTTACTTTGCAGAATTGTCGACGGACTGAAAGTTATCGTCTTGAAAATACTTTTCGACGTATCGTCTTGAAAGTTGTTTCAAGACGAAGAATGAATTTCTCTTGTTTTCGCCAAATTGTTTACAGCAGAAGATATCTTTTGTTGATGCGAACTTGATAAGGCCGCTAAAAGCAACAACCAGATTGTGCTTGAAAAGTGTGAACAAATTTTTTAAGTTTTATTGTTGAGTTGGATTTTGAAGGCAATCAGTGAGCTTTGTGAACCTGATTCAGAACAGAGTGTCATTTAATTTATTTGCAATGCTGTGCTCTTGTCTGAATATCGGCTAGGTAACTTACAAACACACACACAAAAGCGATCTCAGGTGAAGGGTGCACTTTTCAATCAGCATTTCAAGTTGGGTTGGCGCGATTGGGACTTTCCCCAGGGGGTTGGGATCACAGGGTTATTGAAATATATCAACCATTTGCATTTCCATTTGTGTGCGAGTTCTCACGCAGTGTTCGTCTAATAAGTCGACTCACTAAAACAGTGTAAAATGCAGTGAATATGTTTTCGCTTGCAAAGTATTGTATTATGACGCAAAAGTAGTGAGAAGCGCCCATACGGAAAACCAATATTAAAAGCGAGAGAAATAGGCTTATGCGGAGTGGCTGTCGTGTGACCCAGAATATTTCGTGAACAAGGGTATGTTGGACTCCTTATGCTTAAAGGAAACATTTGGGTAAAAATGCATCCTGCTTTCAAAAACGTGAACATTTATGCACACGTCTGTGAAAAAGCATCGTTGCTTACAGTTCAACGATGCATGTTTATCTTAATTGCCTGTTAATGATGAAAAGCGCGTGCACTGCTTGCTTTTGGTAAGGACTGCATCGCTTTTTTCTGCTGTGGTCTGACGAGTTCTGTATCCGCCAGTGATGCCAGGTTATTTTCCAAAAACAAGCAAGTAAATTTGAAAAACAAGCCAAAAATAGGTAATTTAACCGAAAAACAAGCCCAAAATGCATTTGCAGAAAAATTCAACAAAACGGAAAAATTAGCAAGAAAATCAAATAAAAAATCAGGGTGGAAAATCCAAAAAAACAAGCCCAAAATGAGCAAATTTTCACAAAAACACGCCCAATATGCTTGTAGCAGTAAATTCAAACAGCAAAAGTGCCGTAAAATTTGAAAAAAAGCAATCCCCAAGACAGAAATCTGCAAAAAGCAAGCCCAAAAAACAAGCAAATTTCAATTAAAGCAAGCCCAAAAACAAGCAACCCGCAAGTCTTTAAAAAAAACCGCAACTCCACAAAAAACAACCCCAAATTCGCGAGAAAGCCGCAAGGTTGGCAACACTGGTATGCGCTTTGCGTGTTGATAAAACCACGTGTCTGCTCGTGAGAGAAAGGCAACTTGTGATGTAACAAAATGCATTTATCTTGCAGTAATTATAATTATATCGCGGACTGTCCCCGGTGAGCATCCCGCGATGACCAAAACTGACAGCTGGCCACCTTGACAAAGCATCGTGCGAAACAAGAAGCTACATTACCTAGACAAGCGTGAAGGGAGTTGTGCGCAATAGCGGTGGGAGAAAACGAGACCGCGCGCGGAGAAATTCTGGCAAGGGCGCTACAGCGAGACGGCGAGAATACGAACCTGCGTCACAGTGACGCTGTTCACGCTGACCGATTGGATCATCTTCGCACAAAAGCGAAACCAGCATTCACGCCAGGTCGAATTCATTGCCTCTCGTGTGGCTTGCGTGACAATGACTTTTCGCTGGCATTCATGTCAGCTTCCGGTGCTGAGTCACATTCTCACCTGCGAGGTCACGCAACAACGTCACCGACGGATCTTTCGCGGTTTTGTTGTGCGATTTCGCGTCACAAGTAGTACTTCCTTACAGAGCAAGTCTTGCTAAAAAGGAAGTTTCCACATTTTCGTACGTTTTACTGGTTGTAATTGTTATGGAATGTTTCATCCATAACATGCTGGCTAACGAAATGACATTAACTATGGAACAAGAAGAGTAAAAGCTGTTTACTGAAATTACTCTATTACTGGGAAGACGATACTACCTTTGCAACATTGAGTAGAGCAAAGATTGAAAAGAGCATGCAAGATGCGGATCATTTTAATGCAACGCAAAAGCCAGGACATTTGCCTGGCAAGGAAATCAATTATCATTGCATTATGCGGCGCAATGAAAGACAAAGACCAGTACCATATGTTGTGGAGAATGTTAAATGTTCACAAAATTGAGAAGTGCTGAAAGTTACGTGCATTTGTGTGATTTTATTTCATGAAAGTATTGTGTTGTGTTTATCTAGTGTACAATGATAAAAAGGTGACAGTTTTTAAAAATTAGGAAACGCACAGGGGGGCAAAAGGGATAAGCAGTCCAAAACGGTTTTGTAGAAATTGTCAAAATGCTTCACGTGACCGAAAAGTGCATTCCGAACAAAGACAGAAAACACGTGATCATTATGCACCAATGAAAAGATTACAGGTCAAATCGAACCAAAGAAAGAGACCACGTGCTAAATCACGCCACCAACTTGAACAGAAAAAAGTAGGAAAATTATGTAAAGCTTACGAGCACTAGAGACCGTACTTTGTGATGTTCCGGTGCACCATTGACGTAAATCCGGGAAGCTTAAGTGCCTAACAAGATCGCACTGTGAGATTGAAAAACGAAATCACCTTATAATAAAATAAACGAAAATCACAGCTGTAAGTCACGACCAAAACGCTGGGTGAAGGAAAAGCAAGGCGATTTGATAGCACTGTGTGGTTCGCATAAAGCCGTGTTGACCGGTTCTAAAATCTGATCAACGACGTCGCGACAGAAAGCATGGGAATACTAAAACTCAGACGGTAAAAAGCAAAAGTTCAATAGGAGATCGTTGGCGCACTTCGGAAGAAGCATGATTTCCTCAACCAAAAAGCTTCGCTGGAAAAACGAGGCAGGTCACACTATAAATTACAGAGCACGCGACCTGAAAAAGTTAGTTGATTTTGGATGAAAAAGTAAACGCGAAATGCTGACAGTCTACGTAAAGTTATATTCTGAAACACAGAAAATGGTAAACTTTGTTAAAAGTTAGCATGGAGTTAGAAATTATACCTGATCTTGAGAAAGGGTGCAAAATTTTAGACGAGATTCAAAGGGTTTTGGATGAAATGGTCCAACATGAGACTGTCACCTTTTGGATCGTGTAATTTTGGATGAGATCGTGATGTACTAAAAGGAACTTGTGAGTAAACTTGCATTGATGCTTGAATTGCTCTGCATTTGATGCTTGGTTTTTGTAAATACTGATCAGTAAATGGGAATCATTAACATGCGTTCACTGTTTTAATATTTTGGATGTATGCTAATTTCATGAACAAGTGTACATGGCGTTGTGAACCGTTGATAATAAGAATACAATGGCTCGTATGCTTAATTACTCAGGAGATTCCGGTGATTGTCCTCAAGATAATTGCTGTAAATCTGCTGGGCTAGTGTTATTGTCTACAGAGAACAGAATTCAGACTATCGACGGCACGTTTTTCTGTCAAGATAGCGGGACAGTTAAACGAAAAGAATCCACAAACGGACATTTGAGAATTTCAGGGTCATGAGCGGTAGTGACTAATTTCTCAAATTTTGCACGCCTTGTTTGGCCAACGGACAGGTCAAAACGAGACGTCATAATAAATGTTTCGCTCAAGTCATCTTGGTTGTGGACTGTGCTCTTAACGTCAAGCCACAATGTATTTGACAGTAACTTAGCCTAAGAGCCCAATCCCAATCACAACAGAGCGCTTGCTCAGAGCTACTGATGACGCAGGCAGTGTTCTCTTGCTTATCTCGTATTTCAAATTAAAATGATCTCTGAAAAATGAAAATATTTCTCATTTTGTCAACTTTTTTAAATTTCCAGGGAAAATTTTGTTGGAGCTCGTAACCTGCAAATCGTGCAGGTTACGAGCTCAAGCTCGTAACCTGCAAATCGTGACAGTTTTCGGAAAGATTATGCGGTGTTTCATGACTAAACACTGCAGACAGTTTGCAATGCCTTATTCATTAGTTTTATGCAGCGCAGCAAGTAGTTCTGTACCACATCACAGCAGGCGAAACAAGCATGCATGACATGTTTTTGTTGCTGGAAGAACACAGACAAATCCAAGTTTGGGTATTCGCAATTGAGCGCTCTGTTTCAAAGTTTACTCAGTTTGGAGTCCATCTCGCCACGGAGAACAATGTTTTCTATTTACAGTTAAAAAGATCATTTTATATCTCGCCATGTCAGATGTTTTATGTTTTTTCTGCGTTCGTTTCGTCATTACCTTCCGCTGACCCCAATGCAACAACATCGCAAACTCTGCCTGGCACTACAATTCGAAGCCGCGAAAGTTTTCTCAGCGAAGTGGTTGATGCACGTGTGAAATGCCTCATGCACTCATGAATCTTACTTGAAGTTATGGTAAACAAGCAAGAGTTAGGTTGAAAGTTCACTTCAGTGCTTCATCACTGCAGTTCAATCGCAAATGTACTGATGATGATGGTGGTGGAAGTTACCGAAACGTCTACGAAAATGTCGTTTACATTTATTGCTTTCGCCGTTGTTTTCATTATGATGCTGTTCAGCACTTCTACTTTCCGTGTACCAAAGTGCTTCATCTGTTTTCCTTGAACTGCCGCGGTCAACGTGACACTCAACACGTTTGCTTGCATGGGTGTATTTCACTTGCACGTAGTTGAACGTGAACAGTAGCGCGTAATTCACCGTGTTCGCACTAAAAGTCGTATGCAGGAATCACGCCCTCCCCATTTCACCATGCGATTTTTGCAGCGCCGATTTAACCTTGGGGACAGGAAGTTGGTTTATTAAAAAGCAAGAGGTGAAACACGGGCTCAAAGTTGCGAAGGTGAGAAAGCCATTAACCTCAAAGACTTTACCAGGTAATACACACACCGCTTTAAACAACTATGTATAGTTTTATTCTTGTTGAGCATTGCCACTGAATAAACTCCTGTGCTTTCGAAGGAATATTCTAGCCTCAATGACCTAACTCGAAAAAAGAAATCCAAGTGTGCTTTGCTTGTCGTTCCAAGTTCAATATTAGTCCAAGAGATAGATTCTCTTAATTTAATATAATCAAAAATTTACATTAATCAGTAAATTTCGGTGTGTTGAGTAGATTTTCCCCACACAACATCTTTTTTTCGTTTTTTTTTTGCAAAACGTCTTCTATTTTTCAACGTGAAAAAATAGGCTTTTCATTGTCGAGTTTATACCTAAAAGGATAAAATTTGGGTTGTAGCGAAAGCATATTTGCTGAGTTATGCCCAACCATAGATACTAAGATGAATGGCGTGGAATCAGGACTGCGTTCATCGTGAAATAGTGGTGCATTGTCTTTACTACCACGCAGGCGTTTGTTGTTGATGAGAATGATCACTGTTTTACATGTTCTGTGACAGTTTTTAGTGTAACATTGATAAGTAGATTGCAGTATGCAAACTAAGTCTCACAGTTCTGGAGGTTTCAGCGAAAATCGGATTACAGCTTACTTGATTTGTGAGGTTTAGTGTGCAGTTAGTGATATGGAGCCAAGGGCGTACGCAAGGGGGGTGTTTGGGGTTAAACCCCCCCCCCTTGAGCTTGATATTTTACGAAAAGTTCATTACCTGCGCAAAGGAGATTACTTTTTGCTTGTTAATTTGTCGACTTAATGCAAATACCATGGAATAAATTTGCATGCAAATATCAAGGAACAATTT
>Ga0210059_1003592_pt1 | contig 24873 bp, 13 predicted proteins | sample Ectturendosymbi2_FD_188042 | JGI IMG/M metagenome (GOLD analysis project Ga0210059, IMG submission 188042) | Ecteinascidia turbinata endosymbiont from Florida, USA - Sample 2 (SPAdes) (version 2) | ecosystem: Host-associated > Tunicates > Ascidians > Unclassified | place: Key West, Florida...
GGACGTCCTCAAAATTTTCGCCTCAGGCCCCCAACTTCCTGGATCCACCACTGAAAAGCTTTTCCCTGTTTTCAATTGTGATTATCGTCCACTCACGTCGTCTCCAACCTGCATCGGTTTCATAACCGGAAGGGTGATTGCAAGCAAGTCGTTAACACCCTAACTCGCTTGAATCTGAAACAAATGCTTTTGCTTTACTGTTGCTCGCAAGACACAACGTGAAGTAAGGAAATATTGGTTTCGTCCTAAAAGGGATTTTTCATTACACAGATGCCAAGATGGAAACAACTTTGATTCTACTTGTCGCTTTCTCTGTGACACCGGCTTTGAGCTTGTAGGAAGCGTGTCGAGGATCTGCCGCGAGACAGGCGACTGGTCGGGGGTCGATTCGTTCTGCCAGTGTAAGCAACATTTATGCGAATGCGCGTGATTAGTAATTTTTAGACGATTTTTACCGGCAATCAACTGCCCGCGATAAAGTTATGCATGCTTTTCCTTACCCTGAACAAACAAACTCAAACAACTTATAGGAGTGTCAAACAAGTGCTGGGAATGTTTTTGCAGAAGTGAAACTGTGCACCTTGTTATCGTGGCATTCGTGTTCACCAGAAAAATTTCAAGTTCAACTTTGCATTGACCATTGCACCTTCCGACTTCTAACGTCAGGTCCTGTGGCAACGGCTGCATGTGCGTCTGGTAATTAACGCCACCTGAAAAATTCTTCGCTTTTGTAGATCCGTTTTTCTTCCCAAAAAACTCAACATTTTGGTCGGGGAATCATTAAGGTCCCACGGACTGTATGCATACTGAAACCCTTGCGTGGCAAGGCTCAAACTGATTTTCTGACTTTCCAAACAGTCGTATAATGTTTTTGTCGTAGGCGTAAATTCAAAGCATTCTCAAAATCTGCAGATTTGAAGATTCTCGAAATTGTTCCTAATATTATGAAAAGTTCGTTTTGGATGCAGTTGCTGAAAGAGCAATGAAGCATCTCCTTGAGATCTTTTTTCGTGGGTCAAACTAATAATATCGTAGAAATTTCTTTTTTAAAGTACTTTTGCAAACTTCAAGACCTGCAGCAAAATCTCCTTTGATAATTGCAACTTGACGACTTTGGCGAAATCCAAATAATCGCTGATTCTCAACTGCTGTGCTTTACTCATCGCGATGCTAACAGAAAAAGATAAAAATGTGGATAGTTTCATAAAACGGATATCGTAAAATGGGCAAAGGTTTAAGTAGCTGCAGGTTGGCCTATTCTTTCCGCAAGTATCAGTACCTGCATACTGTTGTACTGTTGTGTGTTTTGCAACGTGTCACTACCCTGATTTTGAGTGTTTTACAAACAACGAAACACTTGCAATCAAACTTAAATGAGTCATTCAACAACTGCATGCACATCTATTGCAATCAAACGCGAATATGCAGACCATCTCTGATGCACCTCTGTTATGCTTTTAGGCAATAGAGTGTAACAGAGCAACGTTTCTCTATAATCTGGGTTCTGCCATTATTTCACTTGATTTGCAGTAGAATTTTATGAAAATTAGTGCGTAAACCGAGGTTTAGAACAAACAAAAACAACCTGACAAACTGCAAACCGTATCAGTAAAGTAGAATGCGAGCATTGCCATTCAAGCTTTCAGCGAATATAGTTTACAAGACGTTATGAGTGAACAATAAGCCGACTCTGCCCAGCTACAAAATTACATCTTTTCTCGCAAAAGGTTGAGGAAAAAAATGGCCAGAATGCATCAGATTTTGAGTTAACCCGCTAAGGTTTGAATTCTTTTCAGCATTTATCTCATTCTCGCGCCGCACTTCTGTTATTGTCGTCCGATGAATTAATGAGTTGTCTGTTATTGTCGTCCGAATTGGTGAGTGCGGCGGGTAAAAATGGGTGTCTCTGTTTGAGATGCCTTGCATTCCCACTCGGTTAACAGGTGATCTCTGAGTGGAGTAGGTGTCCAAGCTCCATGGTGCGGCGTACTAGAGACAGTGTAGCTCCTTTGCGACGAAGTTCAGCGGGTTGGATGCCCACGAGGATATGAAGATTGTCTGCTGGTGTAGGACACAGGCATCCAGTCATGGTTCTCAAGGGGTAGTTGATGACAAGGTCAATGAGGCGAGTGTGAGCACTGTGGCACCAAGCAGGAGCGCAGTATCCAGCTGTTGAATTGACCAGGGCTAAGGTGGCTGTAGGCAACGTTGTTGCCCCAGCCCGAGCCAGCAAGCCGCCTCAAGTTTGCGACGCGCGATGTCAACTCTTTGCGACCGAGGACCTTTAAAAGAATGCTTTCCACGCATTCCAATGTAACGCGCGACAAGGCAATTCACAACAAACGTCACGTAAAGCCGCAACATGTATTTCTTTAATTTTGATTGTCGTGCAAGCTGCCAAAGTTTACCAGGTCAAGCAACAATTTCTTTCACTGTTAGACTTACAGCGTGAACAGGAAAAAGAGTCTTGGACTTAATAGTTTTGTCGTAAACGCTAAACAGTGCTCACCGCGTGAAACAAACCACAGCAGCACAAACACATGTTATCAGCAAAGCATATGATTAACATTTTGTAAACGCATAATCACACGAAGACGTATATAACAGTCACAGCTTTTTTGCAAACTAAAGTAATGCTCTTGTCAAGCGTCGGGACCGAATCTCATGGACTATTGGATATTGTTACATGATTTTATCCTGATTACGAGCGCATTCATGGAAATTTTCCGTAACTTAAACATACTTTCTCCTGATGTTGATGCGCGCACATTTCTGTATGTAAGCTATATGTACAGTTTAATCAGTTGCAACGTTCAGAGCTTGAGTGTCTGCAACGAAAGCAAGCCATCTGCTTGATGTAAAGTATTTTTGATAACACTGTGATGTTGCAGTGATACACTGTGGAAACTTAATTGCTCCGGAACATGGCGAGATCGATTGCACGAACGGAGATATCTTCACTTCCATGTGTTCTTTTTCGTGCGAGGTGAGTCTTATATTCTATTCAAATCTATGTGATGTTTTCAGACGAAACTTTTTGCAAATATAAATATAGAGAACAACATATCGTGCAACTGAATCTCATTGAAGGTCAGCCATCAGTAATGTCTGAAATACTTAACGTCATTATGTGCTCAGGCATTCGAACATTTTCTGAAGACATGGATAGCTTGAGCTTTGATGTTGGATTCACGGTTAACTAAGAGTAACGACACCTCTGCTAGTGTCCACTTTCAACAACCACTCTTAAACCAAATTAGCGCCATTAGTTTAAATCACATACCTATTGAGCTCCAACATTGATTCAATCATAATCTAGTTTTTCCATAAAAATAAAACCACATCAGTGCATACCTCCTGTTAGTTCATGTTGAAGCACTTGGTCTGTGCTCTCTTCGAAAGTTACTGCAACCAATAATTTCCAGGATTTGCAATAAATTCGCATTTACCACCACTTTCACTTGCTATTGTTGCTTATTCACAGAAACTATAAGTTGTTTAATACAATCTTTGCAGGACGGCCACGAACTCTCAGGAAGTAACACGCGCGTATGCACCGAAAGCAGGTCGTGGACAGGAGTTACAGCTTCTTGCACTGGTACGAAATAAATAATGGTTCTTGTATTGATCGGCAGAAAACGACGATTGTTGTCTGTCTTCTTTTTTTCAAAACTTAACTCAGACTTTCTGATGCAAGAAACCCCCAATGGCTGAATCATCATTGGGTTAATCTATCAACAGCAGATTTGCTCCTCAAGGTGACGCTCAAAACTAATAAACCTGTCGCTTTGCCGTTTTTCAACAAATAATTATTATCAGTCATGATGCTAAGTTCAAATGCTAAGTTTCAGGAAAATATCAGTTGAAATCCAAAAGTGCTACCACAATTTAGTTAATTTTTGCCTGCTCCAGTTGCTATTTGTTGCTTATCATGCTTCCTCTAATTATTAGTGGTGAAATGCCCGGATGTTCACGCACCAAGCCATGGAAGAAAGAAGTGCACAAACGAGGACCGATTTGGCTCAATCTGTGAATACGTTTGTGAGGTGCGCATTTGTTTGTTTGTTTCAGGAACATTTCTCAATGCTTTATCAATTGCAACACTACCCTTCGAATCTTACTCCTTTTCTCAAAGTCAGATAGCGCGCGAAAATAAACCTGTATCTGGTGATTGATGACGGAATATTAAAAAATTCCTTTCATCCTCTGTCTTATAAGATCGTCGCCTGCTGCTTTCAGGTTGGTTATCGGCTGACTGGATCGACAGTTCAAACTTGTCAGGCAGACGGTACCTGGTCGACTAGATCACCTTCGTGCGATGTAGTGACATGCGATGTACTTCCTGTGCCTGCAAACGGTACCAAACGGTAATGGGTATAATCATACCTTAATTTGCTCTGTACATTACTATCCTTTCGCTTACAAACGTAGCACCTCCCAGATCCCTAACTACCAGGGTAATCCCCAGAAAACAGAACACATGAAGTTTTGATAAAATCCTACAAAGGTTTGGAAAATCCAGCAAAATCAAGATTTTGCACAGTCCCATTCTCTCTGAACTTCTGAACCCAGTCAAAAATTTTTCTTTTTGATCGAGCATGATGCATGACAACATTGAAATCTTTCAGAAACTTTGCTTGCGCTACAGTGTATGATTTGTTGACGAAATAGGCCTCCACGCAAAATGTCTTTTCCTTGGTTGACTAAGACATGTTGGGGAAGACTGTTGTTCTAATATTCCAAGCGCAAACTCCACTTGTATATCCCAAAACAAGAAAAGAAAAATTGCACTCGACAGTTTTATAGAAAGATTTGTGGATTCTATATTTATGGGACACCGTCTATGTTTATGTCGTAAACCTGTCGTATTTGTAAAGGGCAACACGAAGTCGCAAAATTTGCTGGACCGTAAAATAACTGTACACAACACAGCATCTCAACTGTTTGTTATCACATTTTGTTCGGATTCAGGTGCTCAGACGGAGAACAGTTTGAATCTGACTGTCGTTTTTCTTGCAACATTGGCTTCGAGCTTATCGGCAGCCCAGCCAGGAATTGCCGAGAGACTGGTCAATGGTCCGGACTTCTTACATCTTGCAAATGTGAGAAGCTTGTTTCCCTAACTCCTCATCTTTACTAGATTGTACAAGGACAAACTTTCCCGGAATTGTGTTGTTAAGTTCTGTTGTCTTAACGTTTTGGAAGTTGCGCATTTCGGCAAACTTTGGTTGCAACGGAAAACTGTTGTTAAAATTTTCGTGCCTTTACGGTACGTTGCTGCAAATGTTAGTATCGTGAATGAGACAGAAGTTTTTTATGGGAAATATACGACGCGTTACATTTCAATTAGAAAACTCTTGCCATTCGTGTTTCATTAATCATTGAGCATATTTTCAATTGCCATGATTCTGCATACTGAAACAGATGACCCAAGCAAAACGAAATGTTGTAATTGCAACGTATCCAATCATATGAACGAATATTCTAGTTTTTTTACCTTAAATCCAACGCTTGAAAAACAAGCTTGGAAATACTGTAAATGCAAACCTTGCTGAGGACACACAATCTTCAGAAGAGAGCTTTTTAAAGATTTCATGCCCAGATTCAACTGCAGTTACCGCGTTCGCAACACCTAGAGTTTTTGGTTGTGATAAATTAGCTTCTCCCAGCCAGACATAAAAGTGTTACATTATAAGGACTTAAAAGTGAAAAGAGCATTTTTAATCGAAAGAATCGTTTGCATTGCATATGCCTTCGTCTGTCGCACCGCAGCGCATGGTGCTATGTTTGGGACTTATTGTAGTTGCTGAACAAATGTTGCAGAAACATCACTTTCGTCACTTTTACTCCAAAAGCTTTGTGTTTTTCTTGACTGCTGGCAAGACCTTGAATTGCGCTTGTTGATTTTAGTGATTACGTGCGATGAGTTGAGTGCACCGGAACATGGAACAATGGAATGCACGAAAGAAAACAACTACCAATCCGAATGTGCTTTCGCATGCGACGTACGAACGCTGTGGATTTTGCATAGAACTAACCCCTAGAGCAGTGCTCTTCAACCTTTTTTGTTACGGTGCACCCTTAAAGATATTTTGACGAACTCATGCACCCTATTTACTTAAACGCTTAAACTCATGCACCCTATTTACTGACATTTCCCCGTGTCCCCCAACTAATTGTGCCCATGTCTTTTAGTGCCCGGTGTCAAGCGAAACTTCTGACTTGCGAAATTTCTGACTTCACATCATGTGCGCATGCCCAGAGTAATATTCTGCATAATAAATACGGTGATAAAACTGATTATTAGGGCTTGGGAATTCGTGTTTAGGTAAATGTGTCAGGTTATGGTTTGGGTTAGGGTGAGAAAAATAAAAATAATTGAGGTCAACGACAAAGTCCGAAAATTTTCAGTGGTTAAAGTTTTTCCCGTGCTATAGCTTGTTGTGGGTACCTGACATCTAACCAAACTGTTTTAATTTACACAACACAGATCAAAAAAGTAATTGCCAGACTTTATTTCTTTATTTTGAGAAGCAAAATAACTCAGAAATAACAACAGGTCAGAAATTTCGCAGAGGTCAGAAATTTCGCTTGACACCGGGTCTAAATAAGCAAGACCCCTAATTCAGTAACTCAGCTACATAATTCAGTTGATAATGGCTCATTGTCTGTTGCTTATGAATCACAAATCTAATTACAATTAGCTTGACATGTTGTGATGCTCATGCACCACAGTTTAGATTGTGCAAAGTCTCGGTTAAATCCTGAAAGTCATTGGTTGGTCAATGGTTAATTTTTGCTAACAGAAAGTTTTTGTAAAAATTATGTTTAGTGTGACAAGTTTGTGATGCACCTTTGTGAACCCTTTCTTAGTGGTGTACCCCACGCATATTTTGGTGCACCCTAGGGTGCACCGCGCACACCGGTTGAAGAGCGCTGCCCTAGAGCAGTAGTTCCCAATCTTTTTGAGTTTGCAGCCACTCTTATTACACGACCTTCTTGGCATCAAGTTATTTGTTTAGCTTTAAGTAAATGCAATATCTTGGAAACTTACAAGACCAGGAAATTCTGATTTTAGATTCAAAAGCAGAGAACTGGAATCATCCCAGTAGTTCAGATGATATTTTTCCTGATACCAAAATGTTGTTGACCAGAGTTTGTTATCACGTAAGAGCACTGTATAACTCAAAAGTGTACTGTTTGTAACGCAGTACATCCGGTACTGCGGGACTAGTTTCAAAGAGTTTTAAATATTTAGTGTTTAGAAACGGGACGAGAGAATTTATACAAACAGTGATCACTGCGTGAAACAAACCCTGAAGTGGCAATCAGATTCAATGGTTTTATTGTGCTGCTCGCGCAAATCAGATAATTTCGAGTGCCTAATCTGGGTTGTCTGATTTGCTAGCTAGATTCGAAAGACGCATACAGGAAGGATAATGTGAGTAGACTGCTTTTTCAGCAATGCAGAGCTGTGATCGAAATGAGTAAAAAACTTTGTCTTGCTCAAACGGCGTTTCATTATTTGCAGGACGGTTACCGACAAAAAGGAAGTTCGTCTAGAGTTTGTCAGTTGGACAAGCAATGGTCTGGTGTCGAAACTAGATGCGACTGTGAGTGTTTGGTAGTTTATGCATAGTGCATTGCAAGATAATGATAATACAGTATCTTGGTTAAATGCATCAAATAATAATTGACCCTGTTAAAATACGAGACAAATTTAAATTCAAAAACTGAAAGTTTGGAAATTCCATGCAGCACTCCACATTAAGCTTTCTTGCTGTTCAAAGTCCAAGTTTTTAATTAAAAATAACCTATAAAACCAGTGAGTTGTTTTCACAGCATTTCATAAAAAGCAGAATACGCAGAGCAGATTGATCACTAGAAACCAATCTTGGCACCATATAATATCTCGGTGCCCTTATGAAACAGTTAGCACATGTTTTAAGATTATGCAGCGGACTGCTTGTAGCATGTTTTACATTGTTTGGATAATAGCGTGGTGATGTGAAAAAAACCCGCACGAAATACAAGATAACTGCAACCCCCTGGATTTCACTTCTAATCAACTTTTTCGGGAAAAAGCTTGCAATCATAAGCGTGAATTGTTTGAACTCATGCGTTTTTCGCAGTGATTGCGTGTCCAGCCCTTCGCCAACCGGCCAATGGTGCAGTGGCATGCGTGGATGGCAGCCAGTTTCGTTCCGACTGTATCTTCCGTTGTGATGTAAGTGCTGCTTTCAAGCTGGACTTGTACCACACGCTTAGATCAATATAGTTTGGGTAAAAATATTAAGCAATTGCTCTAGCTGTTGAAAAAACATGCAGCTCGTAATGTTTTACTTCATATGTGCAATAAAAACTTTTGAGAAAAATCGTGTTACAGACACATTCATTCCACTTAAATAAAAACCTTTTAAAACTACCGTAAACTACACAATGCTGCTCTTTAACAGAACACAGTGGAGATAGTGTGTGAATATACTGGTATACCCAGTGGATATTTTTGCTTTTTCTGGACAAACAACATACCGTGGAAAACATGTAGCGAAGGTTGAACATCCACCTAAGCTATGAACGTTTGAAAAATAGGGCAGAATTTGTTAAAAAAGGAACTAAAATTTGTAAACATTTGATGTCTCTACAAAATATATTGCAACATTTTCAGTGTTCGTATTCAAATTGCCGTTTTTGTTAAGAGTTTTATTGTGGTTATGTATAGCTTCCACGTGAAACATTTTTGCGTACGTGGAGCATATCGAGCTGAAAAGATAAACATTCAAAATAGAATCAACACTTCAACACCTTCTGTTTCCTGAAGTATTTAAAAAAGTTTCTATGATAGTAATATTTTTCATTCAGCCTGGATACGAGCTTGTCGGATCTGAAGTCCGAACATGCCAGCTCAATCATGCATGGAGTGGGTTGGAAGTCACGTGTGCGATTATTACGTGTACGGTCTTACCCGGTCTACCGAACGGTGTGATGAAGTGTGACGGCAACAGTTTCAAATCAGTTTGCACTTTTCAATGCAATGTAAGTCGATGGCGAGGTCACAAGTGATCAGCGTGACGTTTTTATATCTGGCTGATTAAAAATGGGACAGCTGAAGCAATGTTTCAAAACATCACATGAGACAATGGTTCCACGTAGGAGCACGTGACAGAGGCAGTTGAATTTAGTGAAAAAAGTAAAAGTCAAACAATGAATAAAAGTGGGAGATTTCGGAATTTTCACTTTGTCCATTTTCAACCTTCTTTCTCAGCTACATTGAGATAATGTGGCATTAATTAAATGGTTTTAAGGATATTTGTCTTAGCAATAGAAGGTTGGGAGACAGGGGAAACCTCCAGGAACGAACCGGTCTGTAACTCGCTAAAGTTGGGTTAAGTTTCTTTGAAATTTCCGTGGGCTTTTTCGAAACCGCTTTCAAATTTCATGACGTAATACTTTTACCCATTTGTTGTTTAAAAAATGTCTTGTTTCAATTTGTTTGAACAAGAATTTAACTATCATTGCAAAAGACTTTATGCTTCTTTAAAACATCACTTACAGGGAACAAGCACTGTAGCCTTATCTTTGCCATAGATTATATGTGCCATACGAATTTGCCTTATTGTTTCAAACTTTATTAATTTTGATAGTCCTCAAGCGTCTGAAAAGTTTAGATCGGTCCATCGCGCCTTTAACAATCATTGCCCAAGCACCGGAAATGCGAACTGACATTTTACGTATACGCTAGCAAATGTTATGACGTGGGAAACACTCAACACGGTTTAAAAAAGATTTAAATTTTGACAATTTTGTTTGCAGGAAGGCTTTTCAATGTCCGGAAGTGCCCAAAGAAAATGCAGATCTGACAGAGCATGGAGTGGAAGGAGAACGACATGTTCTTGTAAGTTGAAAAGCATGTGAGCTCATGGAACGTATTATACGATTTGCAAAAATTTGTTTCATCTCTTTGGTATATATGTGCTATATTGCCTTAAACGTCTATGGAATGGGCGATTTCTAAATTGGGATCAGACTTGATTAGTAAAAAAGCTCTTGCAGAGCCGTGTGAAAGGCTGTTGGGACCCCCCTAAAAAATCCAGATGGGGCCGTTTAATATCATTTTTAATATCACGTAACCACAACTTTACAAAATACTGCTATAGTGTCCGAACGTCCGCAATTCTTTTTCGAAATTAACGAATCATGATATTACATGCTTAATCTACCGGCTCTGCATTGAGGGCAAAAACCAGAAGAGTAAAAGTCAAGGGTAGAGAGATTCTAACTTACTAATACAATGCACATTGTGGGGCCCCTACGAATAGTCGCCCCCCCCGACCGGGGGGTACGGGGCTGCCTTGCCACGGCACTGAGCTCTTGGGTAGGTTTCAAAAGCTTAGGTTGCGTTTCGAATGCCTATGTTAAGTTTTGAACGCTGCATGTTTCATGACTAATCGTCCACTTGCAGTAATCACTTGCTCCAACCTGCTCACGCCTAACAACGGACGAAAAGTTTGTTCGGATGGTGACAACTTCGAATCCGAATGCAGAATGATCTGCAATGTAAGTTTTTATTGATATTGACTTTGGTGCTGCTAACAATATTGACCTTTTTAGCTCGGTTTCGATCACTGTCTAGATGTATATCAAGCCAATTGTTTTGCTCATGCTTCATACTTGCTGAAAAAAGACGAACTTGCTGCATAAAACATGATCTGCGGTGGTGGAAACTAAGCAAAATCATTTGCTTTACTTGTCTTCTGCACTCGCAACTTTTTCTTAGGGAAATAAAAGAACAGACAAAGTAAGAACAAAACCAGTGGCAGTTATGCGAATAAAACGTGGTGCAAAAGACTGACGCTCATTTAAGGAAATAAAAAAAAAGCTTACTGTTCATTTATTTTTACAAATTAATTATCTTAAACTTTGGATATGTTATTATCAGCAAATTTTCTCCAAAATTTTGCCACCATAAAATGATAGCTACACGGCCTTCTAATCCAAATTTCTTTGCTGTTTGTTTTAACTGCCAAAAAGAAAAGTATGTGTGATGTCGTTCCAGATTGGCTACGAGCTTGTCGGCAGCCGAACCAGGTCTTGTCAGTCGGACGGAACGTGGTCGGGAACTGATACGTCATGCAATCTGATAACTTGCGCGGAACTACCGGTGCCTCACAATGGAAAGAAAAAGTTAGCGAGTTGCCATTCTGTTCACGGTTCTTTTACAAACGTCATCAGCGGATAAGGAAGATGATTTTTCCTAAAGTAATTTGTGCGGTTCAACCAGGACGAAGACAGTCACTGAACTGGTTGCTCAAAGCATCTTCATGCGATAGGGGACGTCAGGGACCAATCGGGGCAAAGTTTGTTTTTTTCCATTTCCTGATTAAGTTTTTTGATACCTTGCTCTATGAGGACCTCACACTACCCCAAGAGCAGAGTTCCAGAATATTACCAGTAATTCAATTTATATCATAAAAATGTCACCAAAGTTTCCGGAAGGTCTCCACATGAGGAAACTCTCGCCGCAGGCTGGGTGCTTTCCGGACGTGTAACTCTCAGATATAAAAAGAACAAGAAATTGTCAAGTTAGAACGCACAAATGCACAGTCTCCCTGCTCAGTAGCATTCGCAGCTGTTGCAAAACACTGTTAATGTCTTGAGACAATCCTTTGCAGAACCCAAGCGAATTTACAGTTCATACAGAGACAGATCGACCCCAAACTTCGTAACTCTAGCTCTCTTGCGAAATGCAGCCACAACCAGCCAGTCTTCTCCCTCAGCTTTGTTTTCTATCCAGTTACTGGGCATAAAAATATTTTGGGTTTTGGAAAATTTATATGCCAGCTATGTCACTTGAAATTTGGTAAACAATAAAACATTTTTTATGTCTACATATTGTAATATTTCTAGGACTCCTCATCTCCATTAAGAACTTGTCAATAAAAGAACTAGGTTGACGCGTAATGTAGTCATATTATTTCAGAAATAAAAACCTATGACCATTGGCTAGAACTACGTGTTTATTCAAATATGCACCAACAACACGCGAAGGAATGTTGTGTTCCAAGTTTGTCAAGTGCCAACTGATCTGAGATTGACACAAAATAATTTAATAACAAGTTACGGTGCTACACCATGTGCTAGGTATTATGTACTTGCTTCGTTGCCATAGAAAGCTTTAAAACAAACGCTGATCCACAAAAATTTGCACGTTTGACGTAATCTGCTAGCTTTGGAACGGAACTTTGGGTAGATTGAGGAACATCAAATTCTTTAGCTGCTTCTCTGATGCTTGTACTATCTTCTAGTATGCTTTCAAAGGCCATCTGAAGCTAAGTATCGGTAAATAACCTTTTACTCCTTTAATTTTGTAAAATGTAAACATTTTTACAACTTACTAAAAAGCATTTAGCGTAAGTCTACACAAAAATACACCGTTTACCAACTGTCTCAAAGAATGGATGTACTTTCGGACATCGTCTGCATACTGTATATCCGAAAGCTCTCCTGGCCCTGACAGCAACAACTGCATTCCAACTTAAACCGAAACAAAAACACACATTCTGTTAAACAATGAAATCTCAGTTCCATAAATGAAACAAGAGCTCGAAACAAACACGTGACTGCAGAAAAACCTACTGTCCGTTTAGTCCCAATGTTCGAAAGGTCTAACATTTCCCCTATGGTTGAGGTAAACCACAATGTTTTTCTATTTTATTCTGTGAACTAATGGCAATGGCACAATGAAGCTAGTAAATACTGTCAGGGTTTTTAAATATGTGTGGTGGCCCGATACCTGTCATCATTTTTTAACGAAATCTCAATGTTTTGTAAAAGGGCGGAAGAACAATTGTTTGTCTCATCATGTTTATGAATAATTTTGAACACCAGTTCTGATTTTTTTGAATTTTGAAATTTTGAACACCAGTTCTGAGACCATATTCGTGAAAACAAATAAAATTACATTTCGGCCCTGTTTACAAAATTGAGAAATTAAAAGTTTCTGGTGACTTAATGATATCAGTGTTGTGTTGTAACAATCCGAAAACATAGATGCCAGTATTGAATTCGGTATTTTGTCAGTGCTCTGAAAGATCCACTGCTAAATTCTCAATCAAAAGTTTTGCATAGATAAATTGAAGTTGAGTTACTGCTCGCTTTTGCTTTTGCTCAAACTCTACAAATGCCAGTGTTCAGAAATTTCCACTATTGTTGTAACCAAACAACAGTATAATGTTGTATACAACTGTTGGTGAAACGGCTGTTGGAAATCCATAGCTTGCTGAGAATAAAAAAACTGTCTGAACAAATGTGTCGCACTTTGGAAAACAATGAGTGCTTCATCGCCTGCTTCACATTTTTCCTCAAAAAAACGAGCAAGCTACAAATATAGCATAATGTTTTCAATGTTCATTGAATGCAGATGCACAAACGGCAACAATTTCGAGTCGAAGTGTCGATTTACGTGCAAAGCAGGATATCAATTGACCGGCAGTAGATCTCGAAAATGCAATGAGGAAAGAGAGTGGTCCGGCTCGGACGCAAATTGTGAATGTAAGTGTTTTAATTTAACTGACAAGTGATTGCTCAAAGCCAGTCGATCCGCATTTGATTCGTGGATAGCAGACAGACTAATTAACTATTCCCTAAAAAACAATGGTGAAGTAGGTAAGAAGTTTTGAAAACTACATTTTTCTAGCATCTGAGCCTTGAATGCTGTGTGAAATATAAATGCTTTGAAATCGCTCGCCGCACTTTTATGGTTTTGCTAATGAAAGACATTTTTAGTTTTATCGTAGTCATAGATGTGTGTTACCGACTGCTTGATTAGAAAAAGGTACCAAGCAGCTGTGTTCGATAAATTAGATCAGGATTCAAATTTTTCAACAAGTTTTTGCAAAATTTAACGTTCACTGCAGTGATCCGGTGTGGCATACTCGAAGACATTGAGTCCGGATCGGTTGATTGCACTCAAGCGGACCAGTACAAATCCAAATGCACGTACGTCTGCAACACGGGCTTTGACTTAATTGGCCCCCCCGTTCGTACATGTCGAGAAAACGGGGCTTGGAGCGGGGCCGAACCAACCTGTCAAAGTAAGTGATAGATTTTTGGGGGCTTTAGCCACTAATCTACTCTACTGCATGGAAACTAAAGGGAAAGACCGATTGGTATTGATGGAACGACTGGAACAGCCATTTTTCATGATTTTATCTTACGCAAGGGTGACCAGACTCTTTTTTCCAAAACGAGTCTTTGCGCAATTTAGGCCAGGAAACCTTCAAATAATGTTCATGAAAAACCACCCAAGTGCATCTCGAATTAGAAAAAAACGTTATTAATTTTACTGATTTCCTGCACAATTTTCGGTAAATATGAAGGTAAAAAGCAAAAACGTCGCAACCCTCATTTTTTCCTGTTAAACTAGCAACTGACCAGGACACCACTCCAAAAACCAGTGATTTCCCGGACAAAACTATAGATTTGGTCAACATCTTCTTGAGTTGCGTGACCGTATTGTCTATACGGCCTCGCGAGTAGCGGCAACGTGATGAAGGAGAGCAGTTACTATGAGTCTTTTATTGATGCTTTTAGTTGAGTTCGTTTGAATGTGTATGCCATACCCAACAGAAGCCATTGGGTTTAAAAATTCCGCGCGTTTAGTGTGCTTGCCAGTGTACTCAATCAGAAGTGCAGATCCTTCCGATGCAAGGTGATTTGTCACTGACAAGTCTAGGCTGCAGAGGTAAGCAAGATGCAAAGTTCAGAATTTGCATTTTAAGCAGTACATCCCGGCTTGGTGGGAACTGATGATAATCCGTCGTCCGCGAAAATCTAATATCCTCCGCCAAACGACTTCCACAAATCAAGACAGACCAGTGCTGCAACGCAATAGGTTATCATTTTTCATCGTTTATTCACAGACCTGATTGCGTATGAGCAGATATGACGCATATTGTAGTAAAAAATTGAGCAGTAAAATGTTCGCTTTCAGTTTTGATTAAACTGGCTTACTAGTCAATTGTTAAGGCTGGCACCCGTTTGTTCGGATTGCACCGAGACTAGAAATTGTAACTTGCTACCGCCCAAGGTCAGGAATATCAGATTGGAGCAGAGGCAAGTGCAATTTAACCAGACGTTAGCTTGCTTCGAGTCTTTTGCTGCTCGCGGTCTTGCTTTCCAAAAGCAACCACCAAACCTTCATACACCAACCCGTCCGTCGTGAAGCCCCACATCAAAAATGTTTTAATTGAAGAAACGTAACCGCGACGTTCATTATCGACCTTACTGATTAGTAGTTGTGTTCAGTTTTGTAAAATTAAATCCATCTGTATTTTTTCCAGTAATTCGATGTGGTGAGTTACCGCCACCAGCCCACGGTTCTGTGACTTGTGCGAGGGCCGACACCTTTTTATCAGAATGCAGCTTCGATTGCGATGATGGCTTCCAAATTTCCGGCAGCCAGCGAAGAATTTGCGGACTCGATCGAGCTTGGTCAGGAAGTTTGACATCGTGCGAAAGTAAGTTTAGAAAATTTGCTGCAGAGCGTCGTCTGGTAACGGATTTCATTACTCACATGGCGCACATCAAGGCGCTGTAACCAGGAAAGCGAGAAAACTGCGAGTTGCTACGCAGTTTAGAATCAAAAGGCGAAATGACAAAAATCCACAAGAAGTAATACTTCCAGCGATATTGTGATCATTCAGATGTTGTGTAAAACGATAGCAAATCTCAAAAGAGTGCATCTCTTTGCTGCCGATCAAGTTCTTTGTTGAAGAAGAGCCATGTGCTGATTTTTTACGCAAATTTTTTTTGCTAGAAAAAGCTCGCCAAACACTGCTGAATTCTCCAAAAGCAATTATTTAAAATGCATAGTTTTTGTCTGGCTACATGACCTGAAGCTATTACATTTGATAAGCTCAGGACCGGTTTTAAACCGATTTGACCGATTTCTTCTAATTGGGACCCGCGCTCAAGGTGGCCCCACGCTCCGCCTACAACCAACGCAAACTTACACTTTCTATCGAAGCTGCTTGTGTATAATGCTGGCGCGGGGCCCAGTTTTTTTATGTCAGTTTGGGAGACCAAAACGTTTATCAAATTTTTCCAACGGTCTCGAAAAATACAGTATACACTCGCTTTAATACCACCATCAATTTACACCAAAACTTTGTTTTACAAAGACCTCGGTATTCAGATGATACAGTTGCGGTCTCTGAAGTCTTTGCAGCGAGCAAGGTCAAAACTTAAGAAAACTCTGGAGAGGCCCACAGTATTTTGTAAGCATGGGCTCCGTTGCCAACTAAAATCCAAGTGAACTGCGCGTTTTTAACACCCTCATCAAAGTTCTATAGTAAGAATGGTCATTGCTTTCAGTAGTAAGTAGCCAAGTTTTTTTTCACTATAGCACCTGGCTAAGGCAGAGAGCGCTAAGGCAGAGAAAGTTTTTTAAGTTGTTTTCTATTTCATTTATAAAAGCGTTTCGTTTTTGGCAGGTCATGTTTCAATAGTTGCTGCAAAATACGGTTTGATAGTTGTTGAATGTTGATATTTCAATATTTGCTGCTACTTGTTTTCTGAAGGTAACGTTTAATTCGTAATTACAAATGTGTGCTGCTTAGTCAGTCTTTTAATAGCGTTGTTAATTTTCCCTCTCGTAAAGATTTAATGAGGCAACCTGAAATTGGCGAAAACGTTTGAAATCAATTTAGTTTTAATTACGAATGACTATTTTAGGTGTGCAAAAAATAACGGTAATAACGGTACCTTAAATAGTAACAGAGAATCACTAACAGTTAAGCTATTTTCAAACAGAAGTGAAATTTCGTTCAAGTGAAGTAAGCCTCATGATGTTCTTGTGGTGAAAATTGCATCATGAAACACTACTGAAACAAGGATTGTGGCATCAATCTCACTGACTTGCGTTGTAATTTCGGAGATATAGCCTAACAAATTAAAGTTCCAAAAAGTCTGAAAAGGTGGAAAAAGGAAAAACTTTCGTGGAAGTTTGAGGCTATTACAGTACTTGCCTGTTTTGTAAAATTAAAAGTAGGTTTAAACGTATTGGGAGATCTACAATCACATCATATATTCTTTAGTGTTAATGGAGAAAATAATTTTTAACCTTCTCCACGATATTCAAAAGCTGCTCTAATAAGCGGTTAGTAGCCTACTCCTTTAATCGGTGCTCTATTAAGTGTTTTTCGCGTAACCATTTTCCACGTGTAAAGTATGCGGTGACAGTCAGGTGTTTTGTACAGTCGAATTTGGGCTATTAATTTAAGAATATGTTTTGTCTGTAACTAAGCCAAATATTATGAGTCAAACACCAAGAAACCTAGGCTGAAAATCTTACGTGGCAGCCAAAAGAGGCCTAAAGCTAAGGCATAAACAGACAGAAGCATAAAAAGAAAGGGGCATTTGACAAGTATTTCAACCACTGAGGATATACCTTCAATGCCACACCACATCGAAGATGGCGACATAGCAGCTGGCACGTCATGTTACGCCAGACAGTCTAAGTGGAAGTTTATGTACGGGAAGTAATACAAGTCGTTTCGAACGTGTTGATTCTGACAAACAAGGAACCTCGTCAGATGTGCATCTGATGAGGCATGCGAGCAGAAAAATTAAAATATGGATGAACAAATGATCCTGCTACTTAGACGTCATGAGTCGGAATGTTAGGGACTTCCCCAGAAACGGGAGTGATGGAACACGGTTTTTTAAGTTTCACTGCAAAAGAATACAAAGAACACCATCAGAGGTCATCCATGGCTACTATTCCTGGCCTGGAAAAATGGAATCTTTTGTTACTACTCCAAACTTTTCAGTTGTGGATATCCACTAGCACAGCACTCAATACCGCTCCTCCCTGGAGGCACTGCATTCGTAACTCCATTCTGATCATGGAGGTGCCTGACCTGAGATGAGGTATTAATGAAGGTTGCAATTCTTTGATTTATTGGGTTTAATGGCGCTGTCGAGTGAAGTCTCTGCTGGAGAGGTCTTGGCGTCAACCTTTCGGGCCTCGCTTTATAACATCATCGATTTCTATCATTACGCCATGCTCCCCCTCAAAAATTTCTACACACCACTGAGTGGGGCCCCGCAAAAGTGTTTCAAATAGGGCACCGCACTTGCTAACGCCGGCCCTAAATAAGCTAATAACTGTGCCATTAGGTCAAAGCTTTTATTGCTCGCCTGTCATTTTTTGTTAGCTTTTGCGCATTCACCGGTTTTTTATTTTTCTAGCTATTTTTTTACTGGGTCGTTTGAATTTACAAGCAACAGTGGAAAAGTTTGGTAAGACCATTTTCATAAGTTTGTCTCCAATTTTGCAGGAATAGCTTGTGTCGTTCCTGATCTTCCGGACTACGTGAGTCTCGAGTGCGCAGATGGATCTTTTCAAGGTTCCACGTGCAATTTGGTTGCAGAGGATGGATACAGCATTGTTGGGGATACCCTCAGACGGTGTGGTCCTGAAAACCTGGCAGATTGGATGGCAGACGTTCGAATAATTGGTATGATTTACTTGGTTTTGATTTAACAATATTGCACTTTTTTCAGAAAGCATTGGTCTGGAATGTTGGTACGCTATTTTTAAATGGATTGACACAATTGAAAATGGCGTCGTGTTTTTTTTATCAGTTGTTTTAGAATACTGTCAGTTGTTTCAGTATACTCAGCTTAGCAATAGGTTATGCTGCAAAGAAGAAAGAGTTAGAAAAGTGTGCATACCTTTTACGTCTAATAAAAAATTTGTCACGTTTTTAATAAACATTTATGTTTGGTCATATAACACTTGAAATAAGTTCGATAACAGCAGTAAAGTAGAATTGATATGACCACAACATGTTTTTCACCTCGTATTTTTTGCCAATAATGTTGTTGCTATGAACACATGTTGCTAACGCTGATGTAACCCGGAGGCTTACAGTGCAAACCACTATTTCCGTAATAACTATCACTGAATACATTGCACCTTATGAATACCACTTTCCTTTATGAACCAATTCCACAAAGGAGATAGAAACACAATGTTTATCAATAATTAGGCTTGCTTGTCGCACTTTGCTATTAGTAAACACGATTTCAACTTTTGTCTGTGAAGGTCCGCCTACACTGTGGACGAGCCAGGAGTTGCCAGGCGTCTCGGCACGGCAACTCCTGGTCGCAATAAAACAAACGAAGGAATGCGTCTGGCTTCTTCTGACTCGTCATCAGTGCTGACGGACCTTTACGGTAACGTGAAGCGACCCTCGTGAAAAAAGCGACTGTGAATCACGTGACGTACGCATTAGTATCTCTTCTCAGCGGGAACCCACAATTTGGAATGATATTCCAAAAGATTTTAAACCAGCCAGTTATTTTCGATTCTGTCGGTTATACAAATACAACTTAAACGAGCATCCTCTCAGTAATTAGGATTGGGATCTCGTAATATGTTTGCTTTTCAGGGATTTATGCTCGTGAATACCTTGAGCCTTTGATCCTTGTGTTTGCTGACTGCTCCTAAGATGTATTCTAAAAATTATTTTAGATTTATATTTCGCGGGGAAGGATGACTTGAAGACCTTGCGGTCAATCTCCTCCCCTGATAATCTGATTTTTTCAGATATGGAATAAAAATGTCTGTCTGTCTGTCTTTGTATGTGAAGACGTGGTTGATTCCGTCAACATCTGCTAATGATTAATTAAAATGTGGTCGGTGGTGGGGTGAAACATGATTGCGTTTCACCTGGGAATTCGCGTTTTGTCGTATTGACGGCTAAAAAAGGCTTTAAAAATAGCAAATCATCCCAAACCTTGCTCAGGTTCACGAGGCGAAACTGGCCAAAAGCAGTTTTCAACTTAAATTTAGAAATACTCCGAATTAGTATAGATGATTCTTTCAGTTGGTGCATTTTTGTGCTCTCTATCAAACAATCAAGCAATCCTACCGAAATCTGCAAAAGTTTCGTATGTTTCGAGTAAGAGGGGGGAATTGAACAATTTTGCCTTGGGTACCTGTCGGGTACCTTATCATGGGCGTCGGAAGGGAGGCAGGGGAGGGCCTTGGTCCCCCTGGATTTTGAAATATAACATTTTCCCATTAAGTTTTCAACGAAAAAGGTTGTTTTCTTAGTTTCAAGTGGATAAAATCAAATTTCACCATTTTTGACCCCTCTGGAAAAATCCTTTTGGTTATTGGTTACTCTGAAAAATTTACTATTTTGCCACCTCCCCCTGGAAAATTCCTTCTGACGCTCATGTACCTGATGTGTGACAACAGCGCATGTAGTAGCACCAGTATTGCGTAACATTTCAACTTGCTTGTGATCCAAATCATTTGGCCAACCAGGACGTCACGTGACTAAAAAGTGCAAAATATGCTTGAAAATAAGATACTTTCATGTCTCAACCTAATTGACTTCATCTTCAACGGACCGCCAATAAGGGCGCCTGGCAGAATTTCTGGATTTTTCCTGCCGGTGTAGTGTCTTTAACATGCGTCTTTACCTCCCACATTTTTTCAGGAGCAATGATGTTTTGTTTTGAAAGAAAAAAATTTTTTCGAAGCACAACAAGTTTGCTTTTTCGGGTCAGATGAGCATGAGAATTGGTGCGTTGCTGAAAAGCCCGCCTGTACTCCTAAAACGTTTCAGTAAGCCTCTAGGTGATGGTGGAAACATTTTCGGCCATTTTGGCCTGTGTTGCCATTGGTTTTGTGTTCCTTCTGGACATGAGCACTGAGCAGGCAATCCTCAATTCTTCGAAGCTAATATTTAAACGATTGTGTTCGATCGGCATGAGTAGGCTAATATCAATTTATTGTAAATGCAAACAAGCGTTAAAAGAAACAACCAAGCAAAGTCTATTGATGCCCTTTCATGTATGTAGGCTCATAGATCAAATAGCTGCTTGACACTTTCAGTCTAAATAACTCTGACTAACGTGCCTAGGGCTCGATATTTCGTTGATCATCTCTAACTGGGTTGATATAACCTACCTTTGAAAAGCTTGTATTTATCATGCTAATTGCATGAATTGTTTTCCGCTTAAGAATTTCTAATCAATCAGAAGAAAACCGTTTTTTAGTTATGCTGACAACACTGGAATGCAACAGAAACTCAAAAAGTATTTATGTAAAAGTATTTATGTACAGTTGATAACTTTTTTGGGTCGTGTGCTTGCTTAATGCATTGAGAGAACATTAGAGATGTGTGGCAAGTCTGTCTTAGGTCGAGTGTGGAAATATTATTTTAGGTCATTAAGCACTGCATCTCTGAGCCTGCTCTGTTGTTTGCTCAGTTGTAAACTGTTCTGAACTGAACGCTCCGAGCAACGGAAGAATGAAATGCAGTGACGGGTTCCGTTTCAAGTCAAACTGCGAATTTAGCTGCAACGTAAGTTCACATTCTGTTGCCATTTAATTTTTTCACTTAATGGCGTTGGTTCGCACTTGTGCAAAGAGTGGAGAAAAAGGTGAGCGGCTGACTCATTTCATTTTTTCCCAATCTGAACGTGGCATATTTGCAAATGACGTAGAGGGTCCAAACACCGGTTGAAGTCACAATCTTCTCTTCCATCTAAGCCTGATTTTGAACATGTACGTTTTTCTGGATATATTTTGTTGCAGCCTGTGTCGCAGTCATGCTAGCTGCCATAGTCAGTCGCAAGTTACAAAGATTTGCGCGTTTTTCCTTTGTTTTGTTTAATATTGTTTCACGTACGTTTGCGCTGCACAGCCAAACAACGGTGTTTGAATTTGCAAATAACAGTATGGTTACGAAAAAGACGGAGATTCTGTGAGAACATGTCAATCAGATCGAACATGGACAGGAGAAGAAACAACTTGCAGCCGTAAGTTACTTTCAGAATCTATTGTTCTGCATTGTTCTGGTTCAGAGGTTCCCAACCTGGCGTACATGTAGCCCTAGGGGTACATTTGACTATCTGAAGGGGTACATTTAAGGTTAGCAGTGGAAGGGAAAATATATTTATATATTATTTATTTCCAAATATTTATACATCAGTGAATGTTATTTTTAAAAGTCATCATATGCTTATTGTTCAATATATCTATGATTAGTCATGATAAAATATTTTGTCATGAGAAATTTTAGGGATACGTGCTTGTCTGTCAAAATGCTGAAGGGTTATATTGTCAGAGAAAGGTTGGGAACGTCTGTTCTAGTTCATGTTCATTCGATGAAGTTACTTTCAATGCCGAATAACAAAGATGCCTCACAAGTTCGTGCAACTATTGTTCTGTATTTCTTGCATGCAAAGCATTTGTAACTTCACGTATGAAGTATGTAAGCAGAATCGTATGCGTGATAATCTATTAGAAGCTGCTCTGCTCCGCTTCTTCAGCGTTTTCAAGGATTATGTTTTTGCTCTATGTAGCTTGGTGCAAGCACATGGGCGAGGCTATGGGGGTGCAAGAGAGAGCTTTGCGTCCCCAAATCTTGGCTGACTTTTCAGTGCCCCCCAAACTTTGTGTTTGACGTCGTCATAGACGTCAGGAGGGTGCTAAAGATGCCCTCTTTTCAAGGACAAGATAGTAAACACGTTTAAAAATCACCATGCTTTGTGAAGTATGTCGTAAAAGTTGGCTTTTGGTTTTAACCGAATGCAGAAAATATCCGATATCCTTTTTTGCTCTTCACTTTTTTCAATAAAAATTAAGAAAACGAGACACTTATGGGTCTCAAGATCCTTTTTTCGTCCCCAAATCATGAAACCTGGTTACGACTGTTTGATGTTAGAAAAATGTATACATTATTTTGTAAAAGTAGCATAACTGCCCGCCAGTAACCCTGGCGATCCGTCAAAAGAATACATCTAGCTCCTCCTTGATCAACCCAGAACTTTAATTAACCTTTTCTACTAAAAGATAGAAATGCAAACGCCTTTTCGCAAAATTTAGGAAGACATACGGCCTATACACTTGCTTGTACATCTCGACATGTCTGCACACGGTGAAACTTCTGCGTTTTTCTTGTTGGTAGACTTTTATTATAATAGCCTACTCGCAGTAGCGATTAAGTTCTGTTCAGTCTCAAAAATAAAGGTAAATCAATGAAGTATAGGCCAGAAAGATGCTGCTTTTTAGCTTTTATCATAATAAAAATCAGGAAGTTGACGCGCCACTGATTGCATTGTCGCTTGCAATTTACTTGCTGTACCTAATTACACTTCAAAAATCTGCTGCTGTGCTACTGTAAAAAATTATGCAACGTTAAGGTTTACAGATTGCTCCGCCAAGGTAATTCTGTACGACTGATTCAGAGACGGCTCTAGTTTTCTTCGTGATGGTTTCAAATCACAAAATGATTATCAGGTTTCATGAAATCACTCTTCACTTCGATTCCTAAGTTGAAAAGATAACCACCAAGGGTGGATATTAGGGGAAGATAACAGGCGGTTTTCTAGGGCCCCCTTTTTCAGAGATGCCGTGACCCCTCCCTTTTAGAGTTTCGCACTTAGTCGTTTCCTTTTTTGTTAAAAAACATATTAACCACTCTATAGAGCCACATTTAATAAGTTCTGAAGCAAGTCATATGTTTTTTCAAAATAAAACAAAATATAATGTGCAAATGTGTCAAAGGGGATCCCTCAACAACTTTAATGTGTAGACAAAGAACAAGTTAAAATCAAATGAGTTCAGATAATTTACAACGTGAAATGGACTTTCACGCAGAAGCAAATTTCCGCAATGGCGATGTTTTGGTGCCCCTTTCTGAGAGTTTGCTTTGGGCCCCAAAATTCCAGTATTCACCCCTCATAATAGCAATAAAGATATTTTACCAATACTTGCATCTGAAAACTGCTGTGTCCGCAGCCATCAAGTGCGAACCAATCAGAGCACCAGTCAACGGTGAGGTGTTTTGCAACAACGAATTCCACCTGAACTCGCGATGTACAATAACGTGCTTGGGCGGATACGAGTTAGCTGGATCCTCTGTGCGAACGTGTCAAGTGAACCGTCAATGGGATGAGCCGCAACCTCTTTGCGTTGGTATGTTGAACAGCTTACGTGTCAGCCAAAAACAACCAGCAGATGTTGCACTCCGTGCTCTGTCTTGCTTGTTCTTCGATTTTCACTTTAAGGGCAGGATAATTTTTCGAAGCTTCTTATTACCGCGTATGGCCACAGTAGTTCTTCTATCTTTTGACTTTAAAATTTAGTTTGCTCGTCAGCGTTGAAGATTGTACTTTGATACTACAACAGAGAAAGCTTCATAGGTTTTTCATTTCTATTTCATCAAATGCTTTTCCACTATCATACAGTAAAAAGCTGCAAAGTTTTGCACATGCTCAAGTCAACCAAACTATTCTCATAAATCTTGCAATATCTATCTGATTGAATATGAAGTGGTCAACGATATGTCACCTAAATGCATAATCAAATGTTATTTTCAAAACCATTCCGATTTTCATAAGCTCTCCTCTTTGGCAGGTATTGCGTGTGGAGCGGTGGACGTCCCAGAACATGGCTCCATGCGTTGCAGTGAAGGCGACAGCTACAACTCGGTATGCACCTTTTCATGCGCCGAAGGATACCACTTGTTAGGGTCGGAATCCAGAACTTGCCTCGGTCGTGGAGCCTGGACCGGAGCGCATCCGACCTGCATTTGTAAGCATTTTCAGAGTGTGGTAGGCTTGCCTTTCATTCCAGCAGAATGTTGACGCTTTAAACCAAATGTGTTGCATAGTAATACGGTGTGGACCACTGGAAGCTCCGCAGCACGGCTCAGTGGAGTGCACCAACAACGACTTGTTCGGATCAGAATGCTCCGTGTCATGCAACGTTGGTTTCACGCTGGTAGGCTCATCTACTCGTCAGTGCACAGCAAGTGGTGGATGGGGCGACTCGCACCCAACATG
>Ga0210059_1003593_pt1 | contig 24870 bp, 6 predicted proteins | sample Ectturendosymbi2_FD_188042 | JGI IMG/M metagenome (GOLD analysis project Ga0210059, IMG submission 188042) | Ecteinascidia turbinata endosymbiont from Florida, USA - Sample 2 (SPAdes) (version 2) | ecosystem: Host-associated > Tunicates > Ascidians > Unclassified | place: Key West, Florida...
GAATGAGCCTATGGGTTTCATAACAAAACTCTTGGAAAAACAGTTCAAAGGTAGTCCTTTGCAATGTACTCCCAGCTTCTCGCTGCAGATATTACGCGCTGCGGTTTCATTGGTGCATGCTCATTTTTTATTGAATTCAGTATAAATTTTAAACGGGGTAGAGGGCAAATTGTTTTCTCCATCTCGCAAACAACATAACAACAAAGGAAGCTTAGCCACTGACCTCTTTGAACGGCTAAATTTTGAACAATCATTTTTTAAAACCGTTTTTTAAAGGAACTCCTTCTTGCAAAACTTCATAAAAAATAAACTATGCAAAGTCTCGAGACCGAGACCAAGTCTCGAGACTCCATCACTAATCTCTACCATAGCAAATTGAGATTGAGCCCGACAGTTACGCAATTTTAACCAAATTTGACAAACAACTTCATTCTGGACCACAACCTGATGATTTGACACTTAGAAATGAGCATATTTAGCGAAGAACAACTTACAGTAGCAAACTTAACAGCCAAAATGACTTGTGTGGCTTTTATTTATGGCCTTTAGTTCATATTCATTGAAATAAGGAACGTAATTTGTATGCTGCAAAATTAAATAACTTCATTCCATGTGAAAATACGCACAGCGACAACCACAAAAATGGAGTGACATTTTACGCTGTAAGGAGGCCAGAGCGGAGAGCCAGTAACGGAACGGAGAAAATAATTTTTTCTGATCATTGTGCAAGTTCAGGTCAAATGGTAATAACCACTACTCTGCAGTTAAGTTTAGTGGCAGGAGACAGCTGAGGCAGCTATTAGTTGAAGCGATTTTCAAACTACGGCAGCCGGAAAGTGAGCGGTTGTTGACCTAATTTCCGGCTACGCAACGTAAAACGTTGAAAATGCAACTACGGTAACCGGAAAAATACATCCCGAAATCCACGCACCACTGTGCAGTTTTTTTCCGGTTACCGTAGTTGCATTCTCAACGTTGCGTAGCCGGAAATTATGTCCTTATATGGTAGATTTTCCGGTTACCGTGGTGTGAAAATCGCGCTTGCGGAGCCGTTTTCCGGTGAAATTACTTTAATTAGGGCTTCCTTAAAAAAAAGGGTCAGTTGTTGTCATACAAACGGCATAGGTCTCGTGGTGTAGCAGTTAAGCGTCACAGCTACTATGCCAATGGTTTTCGGTTCGACTCTCACCTTGCTGACTCTATTTTTTTACTTTTTTTCAGGTTTACATATTACCTTTACACTACAGGTTAGCATTAGCTTAGGGTTAGGTTAAGGATAGGTTAGCGTCAGGCAGTGGTGCATCTACTAGTCTGGAAAAAAGGGTCTGTCGTCGAAGGGCAGCTTTTGATATCACTTTTTAGCATAAAACTACACTTTCTCTTATGACTAGAAATCAACATATAAATTTTGCGATGTTGCCTCAGTATTATATTGCCAAAATTCTGCCTATATACAGCATATCGCCAATATTTGCTCATAAAAGCCACTACAATAGTTTTCTGCGCAGTGTTCAGAAACCCAAGTTGCTGCTTCGTCTATGATTAATTAACGCAAATTCTCTGTACCGTTCTTTATGACATGCAGCCCTTCGACTGGATCAACTAGTGTGCAATATTTAGACCACTCCGCAATTGTCCCAATAAACCAGCCTATGACGTAAAATTTGTTCCCAGGTTTTGCGCAGTAAGCAGATGGCTGCCTGCAAACAAGGTCGTGATTTTTGACTATCTGAGTGACCCAGGTTTGCGCAGAATTCCATGTTATACGCTTCTTCATCGCACTGAAGTATTGTTTTTCAACTGTGGTTTGAGTGTTACAAAATATTGACATCGATTATTGGCAATGAAAAATAACAACATATCAGTATTGTCTTGGCCAAAGAAGCCTTATCCAGGGTCCCCACGCGGTATTGAAAATATTGAAAAAGTATTGAATTTCAGAATTGTTTTTCAAGACCTTGAAAAGTATTGAATTTGGCCAAAATGTACATTAGGTATTGAAAAAATATGGAAATCATTGATGGATAAGAAAGCAGGAGTATCTGAGCAAAATTTTACTGAAGGCAAAGTACTTCATTGTTAATGCAGTGTTATGCAAAGTGTAAAATTGAGTTTCATGATTAAAAATTTCGAAAAATAAAGAGAAATAATGGTATTGAACTTTTTAAACTTCGTATTGAAAAGGTATTGAAAAAGTATAGAAAATAATTTTTAAAAATGCGTGGGAACCCTGCTTATCGATCGAGCTCTACCTAAAATCCAATCAAACTTGATTAGTAGTCTGGCGCAACTATTTCGAATAGATAATGCTATTGACCTCATTGTCAAAACATACAAGGAAAATTTTGAAATGATCATCGCTTTTGGTCACAGCGCATTTATTACATCACAATCGATGTTTGTTCTTGGGAACATGGTGGTGCTGAAAAGATACTTAGCTTGTCGAACATTCAGGAAATGTCAGCCACACAGCAGTGAGAGCTGTTTATACATACGTACATACATATAAAATCGACAATCAGCTACACAACTGCCTCTGTGGAACGCTGTCTATCAAAGATGGCGGTGTTATAAATATACTTGCGAAACCACTGCGGAAAAGAACGATTGAGTTGCAATTTCACTGATGACTTTACATTGCAATGTACAAGTGACTTACACAAAATCAATATAGGACATTTTGCGCAGAAAACAACAACGTCAACTGCTCAATTCTAAAAAAGCTATTTTCGAATACAACGCTTGACTGATATTTTTTTTCAGATAATGCGACCACAATTTCTGAGGCTAGCTGTTGCACCTTTCATTATGAGAAGTTCTTAAAAATATAGGTGATTTTGAAACGAACTCACATTACGTTGATTAAGGCCTAAACTTATTTGATTTAGTAGTAACCTAGGTGTAAACAGCAGATAAAATTTAGGCCGAAACTGCAAAATAAAATGATCGCGATTGGACACTGTGTCCTCTCACCATGAAGCGAAATATATTACAAAACAGCTCTGCGTGTGCGTGGCAGTGTACGAGCTGCTGACAACTTTGCTTGCATTAGAGTTGGCACTGCCAGAAAAGGAAATTCCGAAACACATCTGTTCGATGCAATGCCAATTTAAAGTGTTCAAAGATGTGAATTGTTTCATGTCATTGCGCAGGCGCTATTTAGACAAGGCAGGGACGTTGTTGTTTTGTAATAGTAGTATGCAACGTTAGAAGGGAAATGTAGGCTGTTGCCTGTTTCAAACCACCTGGATTAGAGACCTGCAGTGACAGCGCTTAATATTTTATCATTGGCTTTAATGCTTCATAGCCTACCTGTGGTATAACAGGGTCTGTCATGACAGCCAAACAGACCCCATGGATGCGCCTCTGGCATTAGGTTAGGGATAGGTTAGCCTTAGCTTAGGGTTAGGTTAGCATTAGGTAAGGGCTATGGTTAGGGTTAAGGTTAGGTTTAGGGTTTATCTTTTACGTTTACTTTGTTTCTACCAAGCCTACTGCACTCTCGTCGTGCGTTACTGTTACGTCACCGGTGGCGTCTGAATAAGTTATCAAATTTCAAGATCCAGAGGCGTATCTGTAGCCACTGCCATAATTAAAAAGCAGTGGCTATAGGTCTGCCAGCGGACCCTCATTTTTGCAAACTTATTATTCGTTTGCCACCTGTAACGCGACAGTTACACATGACAAGTGTATAATAGACAGCACCACGCTTGGTAGAAACGTACTAAACCCTAAACCTAAGCCCAATGTCTAATCCCTAAATGTAAACCCTAAAGCTAACCCCTCAACCTAAACGGTAAATGTCAACAGAAAAGTTTTGAAAAAGGTAAAAAAAAACAGTCCATAAAAAAGTGCAACCACTGCTACCAAAATGAAAGGCAGCTTGATGAGTGGCGAGCCAAAAACCATTCGCACAGCAGATGTAGAAGCGTCTGCTCTACTACCATGGTGGGGACACCTGTAAATACCACAAGATCACTAAGATTACCAAGACAAGATCACTAGCATTACTAAGACAAGATCAGTAAGATTGCTGAGACAAGATCACAAAGATTAATTTCTGATCTTTGCATTCTTGTCGATCTTAATGATCATGGCAATCTTAGTGATCTTATGGTATTTACAGGTGTCCCCAATGTGGTGCCACTACAGTGACAAAGTCAGCCTTTTATTTGAACCGTGTCATCACCAGCAGACCTATAGCCATGTCCTAATTAAAAACAAGATGTTGTGTTTTTCCCTGACAGAGTTTCAAAACTCAGAGCACCTCGTACAAAATTCACTGTACTTTATTCAGAGAAGATAACGGCAAACAAGGCAGACAGTTCCGCTTACAGCTTGAGTACAGTAATGGAGAGCTGCAGAGTGCGTATCGAATAGAATGAGTTACCAGCAACAGCGACAGTATTTAGCGACCAACCAAGAGGTACAGAGCGTGCAAAACAAATCAACGCGCGGCGTGGAATAAATTGTTTGCCGGCAGAAACAGTGTAGCAATCAGCGCCGTGGAGATTGTGGCAAACTTACACCAAGGAAAGTTCGAGATAACACCACTCTTAACAGATACATTGTAAGAACATGACTTAAGTATATTAAGACCCTTGTAAAGTGATGTTGCATTAAGAAAAGTTAACCTTTAGAAATTTTGAATGTTTCTCATTAAGTATTTGGCAGTGGCTACAGAACCATCAATGGATCTTTAAATTTGAAATCTTATTCAACCATCTCCTGTAACGTGATAGTAATGCATGACACGAATGGAGTAGGCTTGGTAGAAATATACTAAATGTAAAAGGTAAATCCTTAACCCTAACCGCGGCCCTAACCCCAATGCTAACCTAATACTAAACTAATGCTAACCCCTAAATGTAAAGTTAGAAAAGTTTTGAAAAAAGAAAAGAAAAACAGGTTTAATGATTTGAAACTTGGAACCGCCAAAAACAGAAGTCACCAAAGTCAGAGGCGAACCGAAAACCATTGGCGTACCGGACTTGAGACATATCCGTTATGGTACCAGGATGATGCTGATCAAGTGACAAACTAACCTTTTTATGTGAGCTGCATCATGCGAGGCGGTATGGTCGAATAAGGTTTGAAATAAGAAGATCCATGGCTGGTTCTGTAGCCACTTCCTAATTATTTTTGGCTCTGTTTTAATTATTCATATCATTTATGTTGTGAAGTTCCCAAGATAATTTCTTCTCACTTGTTTTTCAGAAGCCATTCTACATTATTCGCAATGAATATGCTAAGACCAGAATCTTACCTGTCACCATTTCTACTGAGCTATCTGTCGAAGTACATCAAAGATGTTGAACCAAAAAACTTCCAGTTGTCATTGTGGGGTGGTGATGCCGTTTTGCATAATGTTAAGTTTAAGTTGGATGCACTGGAAAATGAGCTCCATGGAGCTCCATTTAGCTTTCTTGGATGTCAAGCTCAGGAATTAAGGATGCATGTCCCATGGAGTAAACTTGCATCAGAACCAGTTGTGATTACACTGAACACGATGGAATGTGTTTTGAAATTAGAATGTTGTAAGAAAGAGAAGCATGTATTTGAGAAAACAAAAGATCAGAAGTCTGATGCGCAACCACAACCATCATATATTGATGGCTTGATCACAAAAATAAAGAACAATATAAAAATTGTTGTTAACAATTTGATTTTAAAGTATATGGAAGATGATTTAATTTTGTCCATTAATATTCAAAAACTGATGTGCTGTGGAGCAGATGAGACATGGAAACCTTCTTTTGTGGAAATGACGGACAAATGTTTGGTTTTACGACATTTGTATGAACTAAAAGACATAACTGTTTGTCTTGATAGACGTGATGCTAGTGGTCATGTGGAGTCATATGAAGACCCCATGTTGTTTCGATGTCATGTATTTGTGCGACAGCATGCAACTTATCCATCCTTAATATCTCGGAAATCTCTAGCTACAAAATGGAATGTTATGATCGATAGATTTGAGCTAAACATTAGTGAAATGCAACTACCTGGATTTCTTCGACTTCTTCAGCTGTCTCTGCATATCTACTATGGTACCATCCTCATAACACGAATTGCACATGAAGAACATACACAGGACCTAGATCAAGAAAGTTCTACGCAAGGCTGGGGGTCTTGGGCTTGGTCATACATGCCTTCTATGGTGAGCTATGATGGAACTGATGAAATGGTTGTAACGGAGTCAATAATGGCATTTGGGATTTATGTCAAACATTTTAAGATAAATTTGAAGCCATCAAATATTTCTAGTACACAGCAATTTCATCTGTCTTCGCCTTCAGGTCATCCTGCTGCCATGATTGAGATAACTGCACATGGGATTAGTGTTGAGGTTGTTGCAAAAGGACTGGAATTTTTTTCATGCACCACATGCATTTGCAGTGGCTTTCTAACATGCACAAGGACAATGCCATTTCAGATGTTTGATCATGATTTTTTTGATTTGAGTGATGCTGAAAAGCACATTGTGCTTGTCAAAGCTGATGGGTCATCTGTGGGTTTCCTTGCTGATTCCCTGTTTGACTTCCGTGCACCTGAAAACAATGATGTTCCATGTGTTTACTGCTTGACAAAAGAGGACTATTTCAGATCCACTGAAAAACAATCAAAACATGCTTTTCACGCACAGTATTTATATATTGCCACTGATGGAAGAAATGATGATGATGCAGAGCTTGAGCCATTCAATGATTACTTACGCAGAATCAAACTTACAGATATCAGTCAGTGGGGCAAAGTGAAAGAAATATCTTGGAAGCAATTTGCAGTTGGTGGTGAACACACTGATATCGCCATTAACAGTCACTTTATGGCATGTTGTGATACCTTTCTTAAATGGGGAAGTAACCACAATTTCAAAAATTATCCCACTGTTTCAAATAACAAAATCATAAGTCAATATAAGCCTGGTGAAATCCCAGTCTTACCATTTGTCCCTTATCGAAGTGCTGTTTTGATGATTCAAAACCTCACAATTGCTATTTCTGCATTGCATTTAAAGCCTGACACATTTGGGTTGAAAGAGTTTTGCAGCATTCATACTGTTTCTGACAAAGATTTTGAGTTATGTTTACAAAAACATTCCCGAAAAGATCAAACAAGGCTTCCGGTTATTTTTATCAAGCTTCCTTGTTCTACTTCAACAATGAAGCAACCAATGTATGCACAATACTTGGCAGCACATCTGTCACTGTTTCGTTCTCCGCCACCGGTTTTGATGCAGGCATGCAACACACAGTACACTGTTGATGTAGGCCAAATTGATATCTTCCTGGGAACAATGACACCAGAGCCAGAGAAACTGCAGATGGCTAATGCCATTATGACTTCTGTTTCTGTTTGGAAAGGCTGTTTGCTTGAATTGTATGTTCTGCAATCCAAAGAACATTGGTGTGACAGGCAATCCATGTTGAAATCTCAGTCAAAGTTCTGCATGCAGTCTGTCAAGTGTAGCTTGACACTGGTTCAGTTGGAACTTCTACTGCATGTGATTGACTCATGGTTACCGCTTGTTAAGTTTGGAAGTTCAGGAAATGAAGTGCTGGATGTTGCCTGTGCTGATTCATTGCTTGCCTCTGATGCAATTGGTAAAGTTGAATTAGTCTTCAACACTATCATTGCTGAAATCAACCAAAGTTTTGCTGTAACTTATGCTGGAGGGGCTTTAGTTGGAATTGAGGCTGTTGTGCATACTGATCATTCCCAGCCTATTTCAATTTTACATTGCAAGTGTGACCAAGCAAAGCTTGTTTCACATGCACCAGGTTTGGCGTGGAGTGAAGAATCACATTGGTTTTGCATATATATGCAAATACCCCACTTACAAAATGATTTTGGTTGTGTCATGATGCACATGCAGCAGGTGGATGTTGTTGTAGCTAAAGAGTTATTTGCTATAATATCTCAATCCCCAGCAATTCCCTTGCGGAATGCATTACCTGCTCTCTTGGCTAGTCCACCTGTAAGCAGCTCACCAGAAAAGCCACAAGACAACTTTGTCTTTCTTACCAGGAAATGGAAGTATTCCATTCAGTTGCAATCAAAAGGTGTCCATCTCTGCATTCCAGCCAGTGGGTTGGAGCAGAGTTTAAAGACAAGCACTGTGTCCAAAACAGCTCCAGGTATTCACATTTGCTTTCCGGTAGTCATGGTTTGTACAAGTGGTCATAAACATGTTAAGGTTGCACCTTCTCTTTTAGCTCACCATGTAGTGATTAATAATTTCACAGAATTCCACACATTGAACTGCAGCATGGAAAAAGCTGAGTTGTTCACTGTTTCTCTGTATGAATGTTCCACCACTCAAAAAAGCCTGCATGTTGTTGATCCATGTGCTGCTGCATGTACTGTGGCCTTAACCCCATCAAACGGGCAACGCACTCTGCCCGCCGTGGCTTTGCATTTGGATGTTGAGCCAGTTTCAATCAGAATATCCCAAACACAGCTGGAAATGCTTATTGACTTCAGTAATTTTGTGGTTTTAGGATTTTCTGCTTTCTTTGAAAAATGCATGACATGCCCACCATCAGCCCAGGAAATGCTGGAACCAGAAACTATTACATTGTCAGGCGCTGCCTCTTCTGATGTACAACAGTCACATCTAAAGGATGACTCAAAGTCAGATTTCAGTGCTATGGCCAAACAAAAACCTCTTCAGCAAGTGTCATGCACTGTTTGGTTGCAGTGCACATTGCCGCGTTTCCAATTTGCCATTTACTCTGTTTCCCAGAAAACAGCTGTAGTGATAGAAGATGTAAGCCTGTCACTGGATTATCATGCTGTTTACTTGAAACTTGTGTCAACCTGTTCTGCATGCACTGTGAGCCATTTTGCAAATTTTGATGGACAATGGAAGCAAAGCTGGCAAGGCGTCACATTATCACCTATGCTTTCACAGATGCCTTCATTTCTTCAAACGTATGATCCAGTGCCACATTACAGGCCAAGAAACACTGAATCTGATACTACACCAGCATGTAGAAAGTTTTGTGAGGTTACATTTACTCAAGCACTCACCTCAGATTATCATCAGCATCTGCAGGATGAACTACAGAGTAGTGTGGATATAGCATCATCTGAAGGCAATGGAAAGCACAGCATTGTCAAGCAATCAGTAAGTGAACTGGTTTGTCAAGTTCATTCATTTGACCTTCTGGTTGATTCCAATATTGTTTACCATATTTCTCATGTTTTTGCTCCTCTATGGCAACTGAATGGTTTTAAGGCTTTGCAGACTTGCAACACTCACAAAGACAAGCAGTCGATAAAGCAAGAGGTTGACATTCCCTCTATTTTTTTCAACATTGGTGGCATCCGTCTTTTTTTTCCTTGTTCCATCAAAAGTTTGGATCACAATGATGTTTTGATGCTGTGTGCTGGAGCAATTGACATCAATCCACACCCACTTAATCCATTACCGCGGCTTGTTTTGGCTCCATCTTTGTACAAGAAAGCAGAAGCTGCTGGTCTTTTGAACTGCTCTGGCAGTGTTATGGAAGACAAGCAGATTGAAATTTCTTTGCAGAGTGTCAGCTTAGGAACAACAAGGTGGAAGGACATTTTGTCTCATTTAAACAGACCAAAAGTATTTGAAAACCCAGCTCTGCAGTGGAACATTGCTGGGAAGTTGCCATTTACTGAAGATCCTGTGTTTAACCCAGTGGTGCAAGGATTTGATTTTCAAGCTACCATAGCCCCTTCGATTTGGTATATTAACAATAGAAATCGATGGATCCATGTTTGTGCTCCATCCCTTGAAGCAGGTTTTACAAGTGATGTAGTTGTGCATTTGACTGCAATGCAAGTTGACCTGGTGGTGACCTTACTTAAGAATTGGTTTGAATGCTTTGATAAGGCAATGTCTTCTGTGATGCAGGTTGAAAAGAACACTTTGGTGCCAACATTACCCGAAGATAGTGGGCTAAGTGCATATGGAAGTTCCCGCTCAGCTAAGAAACCAGTTGTTTCAACATCTGTTGACTACATGGGTGATGCACTGCTCACCGCACACAATGTCAGCATCATGGTATATCACTTTATACCAAAGAGTGAAAAGCTCCTGTTTAAGCCTGATTGTTGCTTTGTTGTTCGAGAACCATCGCTGTTGGCTCATGTCTCCAGACATCAGCAGAAAGTTGAACTGCAAGTTCATGATGTATTTGTTAGTGTGGCTAACAAGAGTGTGGAATCAAAGGCAAGCATTAATGTTTCTGACTTTTCTACTCGGATACTAGAAACACTGCCTGGTGACTGTGATGAAAGAACTGGTGTTCCATCATCACTGCTCATTGTGACTGCTCAGCATTTTCTCTCAAGCAAAGCAACTGTCAAGGCCTGTGTTGGGCGACCAGTAAAATTTTTCATTGGTCCTCCATTAATGGATGCAGTTGACAATATCAAGTCCAACTTTGTGCGATTAAAAAGTCAATCTGTGAAATCTACTGAACTAGCTCCTACCTATGGAAGTCAGTATAAAACACTTTCAAGCTTGGAGTTCAACTGCAAACAATTGGTAACTGAATTTGCATCTGAGTCTGACATCATGCGTCTGTCTCTTGCTTGTGCCTCAATAAAAACTGAAAAAAGTGCTCAAAAAACTGAATACAATGTGACTGTTGGGGACATAACCATGCGGTTGAAAGCTGGCAGTGAGGACTTTGTGCCTGTAATCTATCCTGTAACAGTCCATGCTTGTTTTTCTCATTTATCTAAAGTAGTACTGCAAGGTTCTGTAGTACTCACTATGATGCAAGTTTTCTTCAGTGCAAAAATTCTTGAGAGTTTGAAAAACATTCAAAAACCTATTGAAAATTTGGCAGCAATTGTTCTGGCAGATGATGTCCAGGATTCATCTTTGCCAGCTGCTGATCCCTCTACAGATTCAGTTGTAACAAAGAATGATGATCTGCGATCAGGTATTTTCACATACATAACAGCAGATGATCAGGAACCTCTCCCACATCAAATTGTATTTTCCACAGCACCTTCATGCATGTCATGGTGTTATGATAAGCCATATGCAGTGCAACACCTTCATGTCACTCCAGTGCCTTTTAATGTCAGTGAAAGTGGAAAGGAGATTTTGTGCTTGCTGCAGAGTTTTAATGAAGTCAAAAAAGAATACGAAGAACAGGCACGTTTTTTTTTGTCAGAAACTGATGATGCTGACCTGACTTTGTTTACAAGTGAAACCTCTGTTCACCACATTTCTTGTGCCAACAGGTGGAGGGTGTTGCTTCAAAACACAGATTCTTGTTTTGTATCTCCAATGGCCCTTGCTGCAGCTATGCAAGTTGACAGTGTTTTCAGTGTACATTTTTTGCCTGACTTATCCTTTGAGTTAGATGCTGAGAGTGTTGTCCTGACCAGTCTGTCAAACTCTACCACAGAAAGTATGCGTTTGTCTGTTGGAAATGCAAAGACCTCTGTAAGACTGTGGAACAGCAGCAAACAAGTAACACTACTAGTTGCAAAGACTCAGTTGTCGTGTTGTGTTGATATGATGGATTATGCAAACATGACATGGTTGCCTTTTTTACTACCTAGCAAATTTATTTTCCAAGTTAAAAAAAATTCTGAATCTATTGATGCTAGCTTGGAATGTGACAAACTGGTGGTTCACCTCAGCCAAAAGTTAGTTCATTCATTCAGTCACTTAATTCGTTCTTTATCAACAGCTTCAGAAACTGCACACTGTGGCTATATTCAATTAAAAAACAGAACCTGTGCAACTCTTCTTTTGGGGCAGGTGCAAACGGATGAATGTATAAAACTCTCTGCGCAATCTGATATCATATATTCATGGAGATCCAACAAAGTTGAGCAGTTGCTTCATGTTTCAGTTGAACGCCTTACTGACTGGAACTGGTCAGACTCATTTCAGATTTCATTTGTACAGGAAATTATTTGCAAAGTGGACCATAACACAGCAATTTTGGTTGTCGTAAAGAAGCCAACAACCTTGGAAACTGTAGTAGAATTTTGTGGTCCTACGCAGTTAATCAATAGACTGCCTTTTTCTGTCCAGTGTGTGTTTGTCATGTTAGGTGATAATGTGACCAATTCTAAAGATGTTGTGCTCCATGCTGATACTGTCCACAACTTACTTTTTCCAATCTCAAAAGTTGCATCTTTGTCTTTGCATATGCCTGGAATTGCCCATGAATTTCCAAAAGTGTTTGTGCCTAAGTTGGTTACAACCAGTGGGAACTCAGCTGAAGTGCAATTTTTAAATCAAGATGAGAGCCTGATGCATTGCCAGGTTGTATTTCACAAAAGTGATTTTGTTGACACGCTAGCAGTTGTTCCTTTGTTTATTGTCAGATCTCATCTTCCAGATCCATGTTTTTTGCATATTGAAACAAGGAGCAGCCACTGCAAGTCTACAGTTATGCTTCAAGGTAAAGGAGAAGAGCTGGGATTGCTTACTCTTCCACCATTCACTACTCACCATCTGACAGTCCAAATTAATGAACATCAAAGTCCATTTGATGCTAGAGTTCCCATTCATAGCTCTCTTGTTTACACAATGGATGAGACACAGGATGTCACAGGGTTTCCTCTTTCTCTTTCCAAAGTTTATCCATATAATCAGGCAGATGCTGATGACACTGAAGATAGCTGGTCATCTGGAGATGGAAATATTCACGCAAGGCTTTCACTGTATTCTGGATCTTTGCTGGTGGAAATTACACCATGGTGTTTATTTCACAATGAAACTACAGAAGTCCTTTGCATCCTCTCACCCACCAGCGCTGCAACAATAGTGCAACCTGGGCAAACAGTTGTACCTCATCATTTTGATACTGTTTTTCAAATACAAACAATCAACGGCAGTGGAAGTGGGTGGATGACACTTGCTTGTGACAAAGATATGCAGCATCCATCAAGAAAGCAAAGCACATCCCAAGGCTATGTTGCTCCGAATAGCATCAGAGAAGTGATGTTAAGGAAGAAAAACAAGATTGTAGATATTCTTCTAAAATCATGTGTGAGATACGGAATTCGCATCCTCACAGTTACTTCCAAGTGGTGGTTTGTAAATAACTCCTCTGCATTTCCACAAGTTCAGGTCAAACCATGTACCTGTAAAGACGAGAAGTTATATTTAAATTGCAAGGATATGATTGGAATAAGCACTTCAAATCCTGTGCCACTGCTGTGTTGGCAAAATGAACCAGAATTTTTTAAAAGTGAGGAAGATGGTGCTGGAGACATCGCTCAAAATCAGGACAGCATTGTGACATCTGCAGATGAGACGTCATCTTCATTTTTGTGTGTTGAAGGAAATGCAAACAGTGTTAGCTTAAATGCATTCTTCATTGATCAGTCTTTGTATCTTAGCTTTCCAACGGGTGTAGCTCTTGTTTCGGTTGGTGATATTTTTGAAAAAAAAGTAGTGGATGTATGCCACTGTGTTGGTGGAGTCCAAGCCCTCCAGTTATTGTTGACAAAGCATTACAATAACGACACCTGGTGCCTTGCTTTAAATGACATTACTTCTCATCGTTACAGAATGCACAATGAGCTCTCTGCTGCTTTCATGTTCAGAGAAGTCACTGGTCAACAGTTTCATGTTAATCAGGTTGTTTATCCTGGTCAAAATAAGGTTTTTGAGAGCCACATGGATGCTGAAGACTTTCCTCAATGCCGTAGAATATTTCGATCAATCAAATTGCAATTGTCAAAACTTGGTGAAGACAACTGGACAGAGTTGGTTGTTCCAGATGTGCAACATGACAATGAAGTTGCTATAAGTGGGTTTGGAAAGGTTCATGTTCATGTTAAACGGCTAGGTGGTTGTGTTGAGGTGGCTTTGAAAGATATTGGCTGTGAAAAGGATTTTGCATGTGACAAGAGAAGTAGCATTCAAACTTCATACAACTGCCACATACATGTGAATGAAATGAAGCTTGTGTTGTTGGATGATCTTGGAAACCCTTTGTTGAGCAAAGATGTTCTGCATGTGTGTGTGGATAAAGTTGCTGTAAAGCTTCTAAGTGATCCGTTGACAGAAACGTGGGATGTGCAGTTGACAGTTTTGCAATTTCAAGTCGATAACCGACTTTTTCTATCTGAAAAATGGCCAGTGGTTTTATGGTCAAATCCAGAAGAGGCAAAGACTCCCATAGCTCTTCGAATTGGTGTTTTTTTGACTCAAAATTTTTGCATAGATAGTTTTGATGTGTGGTTGGGAACATTGGAATTCAAAAGTGATAATAGTTTCACACAGATTTTGTCTCATCTTCTGCAGTCATACATTGACTCATACTTGAAACCAACATCTCCTTTGAACTATGACCTGGTGCCACCATCGTTGCAAAATGAAGTTAATGCCTTCTGCAACCCAGTAAGATTGACTTCTATAAATATTCACCCATTCATGCTGTTTGTCAGTATGAGGGCCTCGTTGAAGGTTCAGCTATCAATTGACAGAGGTGCTATATCTTTTTCCAAGTTTGCTTGCCGTGATGTTGATACTACTGCAGTAGACTTACTGCAGGAAATATCAAGACATTATGTTGCTGATGCTGTTTATGGTGCTGGGTGGGTACTGGGTTCACTTGATTTGCTTGGTAATCCAGCAAGTACATTACGAAGTTTTGGTCAGGGTGTGACAGATTTTGTTGCACTTCCATATCGTGGACTTGCATCGGGTCCTTCAGGCTTTGTGGCAGGATTTGCCCAGGGATTATCATCTTTGCTGCTTCACTTATCATCTGGGACGCTGAGATCAGTGACTAACATTGCAGCTGGCATATCAAGAAATTTGGGGGCAGAAACAGGAAATGTTAGTGAATATTCAAAAATACCACAGCCATCTGTTCTTAGTCCAGAAGCAACAAGATCTAGCAAACCTGAATCAAGCTATGTTGCTGGTTTTGGTAAAGCCTTGGCAAGTGTCATTGCATTGCCTGTGGGTGGTGCTGCTAACATAGTTTCAAAAGCTGGTGAAAGTATCTTACGGAGAGTTGGTGTTGAAAAGTACTTGACAGCTCGTTATGAAGCTTGTTCACATGCAACAGCATTCTTCCAAAATTCTGCCTCAAAGTACACTGATAAAATTGTTCCAGCTGACACTAGGACAGAAAATTCACTGGCAGTCATTTTGCCAGGCTGCATGATTAGCTCGATCGGAGAGGACTTTGAAGTTGAACTGGTATTATTGCCACCGAACCTATATGTTCTCAGAATGGAAGACGACACAGTCGAAACTGTTCTTTCTGTCAAAGACATTCAGTTGCACTTGGAGTACATGGACGATAGCAATTGTTATTTGACTTTGCAACACTCTGCCTCAACTGCAACTGGCAGTGCAGTGTATGAAGCAAAAGTTGCTGCTTACCTAGGAATGGAAAAGCATGCAAAAAAATCATCAGCAGAAACAACAGACTTTATCCAATACAACATGAAAGTTAAAAATTGCAGTGAAGCTGCTCTTTTTTGTGCCATTTTTAGCAAGTTTAGATCTAAGCTAAAGAATTTTGATTGGTGAATTTTTCTGTGCAACGCCTTTTTATGGAAAGTGAAAATTAATGGAAACAGTTTGAATTATGTAATGCAAATTCGTATAAAACAAAATTACATGAATTATGGCCTACAGCTGACTTTTCCTGTGGTTTTGATGGTTTATGTGTAATGTCATTTATGTGCAATCAATATTGGCATTTTGATTCAGCTTGCCATAATATATCTTCAACGCAGTGTAAACTCTTTTTCATATTGATTCCATGTTAAAATTGCGTACAACGTTATGAACCCGTGGATTTCATTTTTCTGTATTGTTGAATCAGTAGCAAGCTAAAAATATATTGTCAATAGTGTTTTATTTTTGTGATAACTCAAGAGGGTTTTTTATTTTATTAATTGTTTTTCCTTGTAACATAAAGTAGAATTCAGCAGACTTCATTGCTCTGCACAGTTGGTGTTAAAGCCCCTTTGGTATTTAGGACTTACACTCATTTGTTGACTTGCTTTATAAAAACTGAATGTGAAACGTAATTACGATAGCATTCTTGGCTAAAAAAGTGACGTAAGGTTTGGTGTAATTTTTATGGTGAAGTTATAAGTTGTTGATTTTGCTAAGATTCTTTTGTTTTACTTGTAATGAGATAAGATTTGTAGCTAGTGAAATTGCTGAACTAGCTAACTGAAACATAAGTTCCACATCACTATCCTTGGCAAAAGGCTAAGCTTCGATTAATATCTGCAACTAGGCACAGCTTCTCTTACCAGAGTAGGTTGGAGAAGAATTGTGTTACACAAATTTTAAGCTGAAACATACACTGAAGTAGTTGATGAACTGGAGTGGTTTAGGTGCTTTCATGTCTTGGAAGCTGTTCATGTACCACCTGGAAAGCCCTCACACACCACTAGTGGTATGTTTACAACAGTGTGAGAAACAATGGCATAAAAATGTAATTACACAAGTCATGACCATGCTAGTACTCCAAAATGGGTTCTTGATATTTGAAAATTTATCAAGCAGGTTTTTGATATAGTCTTTGCTCATTAAACTTGTCAGTTTGAAGCTGTGGAACCAGCCATAACATTGCAATGCTAATGTGGTAGTACATTCTGCCCACATCCTTAATTCCTTTGTTTATGCAAAACTCAAAGTGCTATTGAATTTGTGCATAAAGGCATTAATCAAGCATTAACATATGTAAAAATAAAAGATCTACGAAACTAATGGTTATCACAATGGAAAAGTTTAAAATGAATGAATACACAAAGGGAATATGCTTTTCCTCATTCCTTTCTCTTTTGTCAATGTCGTATCAAATTGTTATTTTTTGCTGTCTGCCATTATTTTCATGAAAGTGTATTCATGCTGTACTAAAAGTTGAAGACTTCATAAGCTTTTCATTGTCAAGTTTTACCATGTAGCTATACAAATTTTATGTGCAGTGAATGTCTTCCTGAACAAAGGAACTTTTTGAATTTGCCACATGCTAATCAAACTTTCTCTATAGCAGTGTTTTTCACCCGGGGTTCCATGGAGCCCTGAGGTTCCCTGAGTGGCTGCCAGGGTTTCTGCCAAAACAAACTGAATTGGCCTGGGACAAAATTCGCAACCACTTCTATGTGGTTGTAGATGTGTAGACACTTGGATCATTGCATATGAGTTCCATGAGCTATGGAAACATTTGCGGAAGGTTCCGCTGCAGCAAAAAGGCTGACAAACACTGCTCTATAGTGTTGTTGCAACCTCTTGGTTGGTGTTGCATTGAATTTGCGATTCACCGCGAACGGTATGTGCGCAAAAAATAACACCCATATATGTGTGGTGTGAACAAGCAATAATAGAGTGATCTCATCAGGTGATCTCTATTGTTGCTTGCTGCCACAGCGTGAAGCTTTGCGCTCTTGCCGCTTGGGCTTTCCGATCGCAACAGTATTCATTTGTGCACTATCTGACTAATAAACCTGATGCTTGTGTTGATGGCAGAAAGGGCTTATAATGCTTGGATTTTTGCATTGATAGTATTCAAGTAAAATGTGTTAAGTATAATAGTTTATTCTGCCCAACGTATATATATATATATATATTAAGTTCTGTTGATATTTGAGGCTCTACTGACTGCCTTTCTTATTTCTTGAAATGGTATAAACAGCAATGACAGCACACTTCTCATGTATTTGTCAAACTGATAACTTTAAGGACACATTTCACCACCTCTTCAGGTGAAAATGCATGTCATCATTTTTTGAAGTCTCTTAACTAACACATGCAGGAAGTCAGTTCTTTATTTTGTAATTGAATGCCTGATTTTATCATGATGTACTTTGCTGCTGTACAAGCAGTCTGATGTAGTTGAAAAGATCCACACATTGCAGATTGCGGTGTATAAAAAGATCCACACATTGCAGATTGCAGTGTATATGTTTCTGCCCAGTTTACTTTGGTGTCTTGTTGATTTTTATTTAAAACATTACAGCTGATTGATGGGAGCATATTAGTACATCATTGCATCCCTTGTTGACGTGTATATGGTGCTTCTGAAGATGCATTTTCACTGGTTTCAGTTGCATTTGTTGTCATGTACTTGAAGTGTTAACTGCTTTTATGTGTGGTATCATGCTGTAGTGTGGGTGTATATCTCAAAGGACAGTTTACACTGCATGTGATAAAATTAGTTTTATGGAAATTTTTCCAGTAGGAAGTTGGGCTGAAGCAGGTGGTGATATTGTCTTGCCTAAGTATTTGCAGCTGACACTGGGCAAATTGATGAAACACTTTATCCTGTGATTGTTTATGTCCACTTTATCCCGTGATTGTTTTGTCCACTTTATCCCGTGATTGTTTATCTGGTGGTATTGTCCACTTTATCCCGTGATTGTTTATCTGGTGGAGGAGGCAGGAAAGTGCGATCTTTGGCTTAACTAAAATCCACTGTCACAAGCACATGACAAATGCCACTATGCGTTTATGTATGACTTTATCATGTAATTTGCTTATACACGACTGTCAGTGGCGTAACAAGAGATTTGAATCAGGGGGAAAAACTTAGCTGAATAGGGCCTGTTGGCCAACACTCAGAAAAAAGTTAAGAAATGATAGTGAATCTGGATGTGGAAGTCTAATAATAAATCCCAAAAACACTCGGAAAAATGCAAAAAACACAACTTACTCTTAACCAAATACGGAAATATAAGCTAGGTGGGGGCTGGTTTTTACATTTAGCTTGCCAAGGGGGCAGTTTGCACCCCTGGCCCCCTGTCAGTTATGCCATTGACGACTATGTTTTAGACATAGTAAGGTTGAAACTGAAGTATGGTGGCCAGTTTTATATAGCTTATTTTCTTGTCAAACTCATTATAATCGCTTGTGTTCATCAGTGAGTAGATTCATATGGAATTAAATTTTTCCCTGTGTAATAGTAAGTTGCTTGAATTTGGTGCTTTCTGTTTTTCTTATCACTTTGACAAGTGATTGTTTTGATGCATAAACTGAATATCACATTTGCTGATCAACCTGTTTTTTTTTGGTCATGGTCCAAACTGTTTTTGAAAGACTGAAAAAAATTAAGACATTTCAGTGAGAATGTCTGAAAATATAGACCAATGGACACTATTATGGCGAGTTTTGATACAACTGCGAGACAAATGACTAAAATGTCTCAGTGATCAAAATATCGCAGCAAAAAATGACCAAAAGGTCTCAGTGAAAAAATATAGTGATCAATCTTTGCAATGTCATTTGGGAGTGGTGACAATCAATTATGATTGTATTTGTTGTGTATCAGCTTTGCTTACTTACGGAAGCTCTTTTTGCTGGAAAGATATTGTGTATTGGACCTATGCAGTTGCTAGATATTTATTTAAGGAGTTTACCCAGAATGTAGTTTGCAGTCAGAAGCTTGTATCTGGGTCGTTCATGTATTTCTCCATCTGTTCAGTATATTCTTTGCGTATGCACTGCTGCAATGAAAATATATTTTTTATGTTTTATGCAGTTACATTCCGATAATCAGTGATTGCTAGGTGTAATGGGTTTGGACTGGATATCATTTGCTTATGCAGCGTCTGTAGCAGCGGGAGGTATTGCTGGATACTTGAAAGCAGGTGGGATTTTTCGTTTGCTGATCTAATATTGTTACTTGTGATTGGACATAATCAAATTGGAGGATTGATATAATGAAGTCGTGGTGGGTCACTGAAGCTGTGGAAGCATGTGTAAGAATTTCTAGACAAAACTGTGTGGAAAATGTTTGCAAGTACATTTACTTGGCAATCTTCTACATCGTTTGAGCCACTTGTTGAAATCCACTGCTAGGCTGCACTAGATCTCGAGGCAGGTGTTGAGCACTTCTGGTCACCAAGGTTTGCTGTGGTTTTCTGTGCTTGGCTGTATAAACAAACACGAATCCAGTTTCTACCTGTGTTAAACTCTTAACACTGAGGCATAGCTTGTAGTTGTTGCTTTTTTTGTGTTAGGAAAAAGTGTGTGCCTCACAGCTCTTTCCCACGTATATACAACACCACGAGTTGAAACTGGACAGTAACAAAGCTAATTCAACTGTTGACGGGCATCGACTCGACAAACTTCCAGTTCCTTCGATGCCCTGGCGTCCTTGCACTAATTTGTGTTTTTCTTGCTGAATATTAATTATCGCCATATAAAACTCAACTCGCAATCGGTGTTCCAGCATGCTTGTATTTCGCAGGAAGCACCGCATCTCTTGGTGCTGGGCTGTTATTTGGTGGTTTGGCTGGACTTGGAGCGTACAGATCATCAGGCGATCCGAACGACATTTGGCTTTCACTTGGTAACTGCCCGTTTTGTTGTTACGCGTTGTGCAAGCTGACTTTGGCGTTTGGCGCATGTCGGTCTAGCGCAGTGGTTCTGAACCTTATCAGTCCATGGACCATCTTTTCAAAAAAATATCTTATTGACCACTCTGCTGTGCTCGCACCTCATGAATATGAATAACTACTGAAAACGGTATATATTGCGCAAAGGTCAGTGAATGTTTTATCAAGAATTTATGGAACTCTCTGTGGATCACTAGAAATTCTAGGTGGACCACGTTGAGAATCACTGGTCTAGTGCTACATCTTGTCCTTGAGTGCTTCGATTTGAAATTAATGCCGAAATGAGTGAACCTGTTGTCAATTTTGCAGGCGTTTCTCTGTCGCTGGGAGGTTTGATGGGAGTCAGGTTCTACAACTCCCGAAAATTCATGCCGGCTGGACTTGTTGCTTTGCTGAGGTTTGCGACGTACTGTTGTTTTAAATGTTAGCGATTAAAACGCTGAATCGTCGGAAAGATTGTTGCTCGACTTTAAGACCTGACATGGGGCAAGACGAGGATAAAATGCTCCAGACCCACGTTGCTGAATGAAAGAACAAAAGAAGTCTCTTGAGATTCCAGATACATGATGAATTTGAAAGAAAACCATTACTTCATAGGACAAGCACGCTGTACAGCAGAGGTCGGGAACCTGTTTGGCCAAGGGAGCCATGCAACCCACATATTTTTAATTGTATTTCCGTGAGAGCCATATAATATTTTTCAACATTTAATGCAACTAACGTACTGACTAACGTGTGCATTTTTAAGCAAAATCAACAATTCTAAACAATGGTAAATGTTTGAATTTTCTTTTTAATAACATGCCTCTTATTGTTAGTGCTGCTAATGCGATTTCTGGTGCTGCATGGTGTTGCTGATGGCTTTGCAGTCTGGTAGGTGGAAAATTACAGACGTTTCATTCGTAACAATCGTGTTAAGAAAATAACAAGCGAGCCAGATGCTGTCGACAAAAGAGCCACATCTGGCTCGCGAGCCATAGGTTCCCGACCCCTGCTGCACAGTAGTGTACAGGCACTCCATAGTTTTCTCGAAACAGCTTTCATGCATTGTGTGTTTGCCTCCTGATCGGTTGGTGTTAACGTCTTATTTCAAATAGACTTGGAAGGGGTTTTAAAAAAGCATTTTATTCCTAGCAACAACGCCTTCGTTAAATTGTTGCCCTGATTAAGACCATGGAATGCAGCGTTTATAGCTTAATTGTTTGTCAGTGGTGTTTTTTGCGCAAATCTGATCATTAAACTGTTAACCTTTCTTCACACAAACTCGCCGGCATTAAGTCTTGCAGTTTGCCTTTTCTTTCGCAATGCTAGGTGTCTTCTTTATTTTACAGCGCTGGAATGGTTCTGCGTTGTCTGTGCACGCTGAAGAATCCTGCTGACAGAAAAACTGCTTAACCCGAAAAGGGTTTGTTTGGTTCGTGCCTTGCGTTGCTTTTCCTGCACGACCTCCCCTCGTTTTGCAATGTTCAGCTCGTACGAACGCCTTAACCGTCGCACCACCCCCAAAGACCTGAACCGCGCCGATTATCTACAAGCGCTTGTTAGCGAATTTCAAGAAACCAACAGTACCGGCGCCAGGGAGCAGGTCTTGGCCAACTTGGCCAATTTCGCCTACGACCCCATCAATTACAACCACTTGCGCGATCTGCACATTGTCGATCTTTTCGTCGACTGCCTGGAGCCGGACGAGGACCTAAACGGAAAGATTGTCCAGTTTGGCCTGGGGGGACTGTGCAACCTGGCCGCGGACCGAAAAAACCGTGACCTTATTTTGAGCCACCGCTCGGCCGTCGACCTGGTCATTCGGTGCCTGAGCAGTGGCAACGAAGAGACCGTGATCAGCGCCATCACCACGCTCTTGCAACTGGTGGTTCCCCGCTCTCGCGACCGGATCGTCACGGCACCGGTGATTGCGTGCATGCAGCAGTTTGAGGCAATGAAAAATCCGCGCTTCGCCAATCTGGCGCGCATCTTTTTGGACGACCACTGCACGGCAGAGGAAAAGCGAGGAGCTGCCAGTGATTCGTCGTCCAGCTTGCTGCACATTCCTTTGCCGTGAACGTGATTTCACTTTTATCGCGTCTGATTGATTAATCTCGTCTTTGTGGCAAGCGCGGCGATGCTGATGTGTAGATTTTGAAATCGTGCCTGATAATGGTGATAACAAAAACACTGAAAAAGTTAATCTACAACCAAATGTGTTGTGCGCGTGCGTGTTACGCGCTTGCGGGTTCGGATAAATCACTGTTTCGGTCCTAGTTAGCGCAGCTATAGAAAAATGTAATTTGGGAGGGGCCTAACGGTAATCGCGCACGCGTCTCCCGTTTGTGAAGCTACATACCGTAAAGCAATTTGCCCATCATCGCAGTGACCGCCTCCATTGAATAACAAGATTTCACAGCGTTACGTCGCGAGGCAGAATGTGCGAAAGAGATTGATGCTGATTCTGGTACCATATCATCAGAATTGTTTGCAAAACAGAAAAATGCAATCGACTTGTATACAAAGGTTTGAAACTTTACAGAAAATGCATTTTGCCGGACGATATGTCAAAATCAACATTCTTCCTACTAAGGTTCCAGCACGGCGTGGAAGGATTGTGAGTGCCCGAGCGTAGGGGAGCTGTGGGACCCATGGAACGGATTTTTTCAAACGGGCGTAGAACCTAGATTCTCTAGCGAAAGTTGCTGTAATTTTGTTCAGTTGAAGGTTTATTTGTGGACCAAAATTGTTCATTTCAAGTTTTATAAAAATCAATGAATGTTTTCTATTGTTTTTTTAAGTTTGAAAAATTTTCAATTTTGTTCCGTGTGTCCCACCCCAGTGGGACCTTCGGAACACCCCAGTGGGACCTTCGGAACACCCCATAGGGAACGATGGAACATTCCTTATTATAAATAATAAACAACAATTATCTCGATGATGCTTGCCAATTTTTTTGGGTATGCTCTTTCGCTGTCAAAAATAAATTATCAGCAAAAATCAATTCGCAGCAGCCAAGCTTTTTTTGTTTTATATATATACGTTTAACGTACAAATGTGAGAAACGTTAATTATTTGAGTGCTTTGCCAATGCTATTTCGCTGCGTTTGAACAAAATTCTATCCGCGTCATTCATAAACTTTGTAATTTTTGTTGCAAGTGAGATTCTGTGCGCAAACTAAGAAGATAAACTCACAATTTTTATTAAAACTTGTGTAAGAACACCACAAAAACGAAACAAAAGTTCACATATTTTTAGGTTTTCTACCTCCAGAACCAATGTTTAGGCTATATTACAGTCAGTGGTGTACGCAGAACATTTCCGAGGGGGTTCAAGTTTCGCCAAAATCGTGTGACGTCACAATCGTGTGGCGTCACAAATCAACTGTAGGGAAAGTGCCGAAGGCGCGACCATTCTAGGGGGGTCCGGGGGCATGCCCCTGGGAAAATTTTGCAAAATACACCTAGAAATACGCATTTTTGTGCATTCTGGAAGCACGTTTTAGACAATACTGCTTTACATTTTTTTATTTTTAGGGTCTGAGGGGGGTGGCCTCCCCTCCTTACGCTAGTGATTACAGTACATTGATATTCAATGCACGTAGAAAATATCTGCAGTGTTTACTCCAGTTTCATATAAATTCCAGATCATTTCCAATGAAACTAAACGGTGATTAAATAAGGTTTTCAAGTTGTTGAAAAAAGTTTCAAATTATGAGGATTAAAAACCATGGTTCGTGTTAAGCTTCTTGATTCTATCTTTGTGAGGCTGAGACCCTCACGTTGCTTTCGAAATTTTCTCACCTAATCCTGTACTGCTATTTGTTTCCATTCCTATGATTTTTGAATGTTGTTATCCTTAACTTTAACACATTTTAATGCAAACAGGCACGCTTTCTTTTTGTTCAATGAGTACATTATTTTTGATAAGAATGGTCCTTTCAAGCATATTCCTCTTCACAAACACTTGCACAAAATAACACAGACACTTGCACAAAATATATTCTACTTTATGTTAACCTTACCTTTAAGCTAAAACGTCAAAAAGTGAAAATATTTGTCTAAATTGCGACCACAAACTTCCTTGAAATCGTCTCCCCATCACTCTGTGTAAAATTATTAGGTTTTAGATCGGCTGTAAAGATGTAGAGTGACCAGTGGAATATCTATTTTTGCCACCTGTCTCTAGTTCAATGTATTTAATTTTTTGACATCATAAAACACTTTATTTAGGTTGTTCGCAATAAATAAATCTCTGTCGGTCTTTCTTTTGTGCAATAAACTTTTGCAAAAACAAGGAAATGCGAACTGAGGGACCAATGGAACACCCGCATTCCATGGGTCTCATCAACACCCATTTTTATAAAAGTGCACGATTTTGCACTGCGTCCCAAACCTATCGTCCCAATTTTCTCTGAGATATTTTTTTCAGATAATCCTTGTTCCAGTCTGACAGCGGCCTTTTGTTCCCAATAAATAGTACTAATCAGTCTTTTATCCTTGTCATCCATTTCAATTCGGTCAAGGCATTTCATAATCTGTTCGTGATATACC
>Ga0210059_1003594_pt1 | contig 24870 bp, 26 predicted proteins | sample Ectturendosymbi2_FD_188042 | JGI IMG/M metagenome (GOLD analysis project Ga0210059, IMG submission 188042) | Ecteinascidia turbinata endosymbiont from Florida, USA - Sample 2 (SPAdes) (version 2) | ecosystem: Host-associated > Tunicates > Ascidians > Unclassified | place: Key West, Florida...
TGTTTCAGGGACCCGATTCAGGTTACTAGAATTGAAAATCGGGTCCCTAGAATCAGAGAAAATTATCATCGGGTCCTTAGAAACAGAGAAAATCGGGTCCCTAGAATCAGAGAAATCGGGTCCCTAAAATCAGAGAAATCGGGTCCCTGCAGGCCCACACCGGGTACCTAACGTTTTCCTCAAAAAAACCTGCTTTGTCACAGATTATACACATAAAGGCCTTCAAATCGCATCTTCGCTTTTCTGTGTCACTGGTTAATTTTATTACAGTATTGTTTTTCGTGAAGATGGCTTATGCCTGGACAAGTCCAAACGTCGAATAAAACAATTTGATTTGATTATTTTATGGATATACTGTTAACAGCAAAAATGATTCGACTAGTTTGGACTTACCTTTGTCCACGTGCTTCTTATTGCCATCTTTCGCCCAAGGCTGTTCAACTCCAGAGCCTACTAGAATGTAAAACACTGACCCTCCAACATAAAAAGCAGCGCAAAGCCAAAAGATTTTTTGCCAGTGATTGATATAGTTCTGCGAAAAATCGATTAGACGCTAATGTAGGTTACTTCACAAAGAGTTTGATCGAACACTTCAAACAAACAGTTAGAAATAAACGGAAAATTGAAAGTAACTTAGTTTTACCCACTTCCTGGTACAGAAAATTCTTGATAAAGAAGAAAGTCTTTGACTTCTAGAGACTAGGTAATCGACTCCTGAACAGTAGTAACTAAAAGTTTCCAGCAGTATAGAAGGCTAACTTTCAATTGGCCTCTTTTCGGTCAGCCATGTCATTAGATCGTTGAAACTGGCTGTGAAAAGCGTGCTTTGAAAACTTCTAAAGAAAGGTTGTTTAGAGGCGGTAAACGATATTGCTTTTGTCGTGATTACTAAATGTCATCAGTACACAACTTGCGTTTATCAACAATAAAGAAATATCAGGTAAATTCTCAACCCATGTAAAGCGTGTATTGCGTAATTTCTGTTTTTTCATCGATCAGTTGGAATTTCGAAGCAAGTTGAAAGTCCTGGGTGGCACTTTCATTGCACATACACGTTTGTTCTTATATTATGGTGAAATTTAATAGCAATGTTTTTGAAAAATCATGGCAGTGTCGTTTGAAGGATCGTGGCGTCATATTTTGGTGAGAAATGCATTGACATAGGCTGTAACGCGTGTTGTATTTGTGACAAAATACGGCATGCAAACAATGTTTCAAGAATAATTTTGAAAAATTGTGCGATGTAGCTCACACTTCGACTCGTTAGTTAGTGATATCAAAGAACGGATTTATAGGTTGTTAGCACTAGCAACTTAACGAAAATACGACTAAGCCTTTAACAACCATATCAAAAAGTAAAAGTGAAATTAGGTTTGAGCATTGAGAAAGTACCTGTTCAGACAATGCAAAAACTTGAACTTGCTGACGTGCGGGACAGTGGACAGAGCTTCCTTAGACTTCTACCTGAAGCTGATAAAGTTGTTCAAATTCTCATTTAGTATTTAGCTGCGCTATTACAGTTATCCTTAGGCTGGTCCACGAGACACGTTTATCTGTCCTATCCCATGGTTACTTGTGACTGTCCCATCCTACGGGATTCCTAGAAACTAATAATACAAATTACGAAGTAAATTAGATTATGTGCATATCTAACCTGTACAAAGCCATATAGCTAAAGCATCCAAAAAGCTCCAAGTACTGGAGCTACGGCTCTAAAAGGAAGTCAGTAAAAATAAAATGGGTTGACGTTTTTTATTTGTCACATAAAAATGGCCCAATAACCACATTTCCGGGGGCCTAACGACACTACACCATGCCACTGACCCACTAGGTCTAAAATTTGTTTGATATAAGCATATACCAATGGTAGGCTATTTAACCTGATAATCTTTCTGCTGTATGACAATGGAATCGGGTAGGATGGGTTATGCGACAAATTTCATATCTACTGTTTCATTCAAAGGGACAAATCCTATTCCCATGGACAAGCTTGGTTATCCTACCAATATATGGTTTTACGATTGAATAAGAAAAAAGTAAATGCATATGATGAGGCATGAAATGTGATTTTTAATTTCAGTTGCGACAAAACAGTGTGCTTGAAGATATTTGGATCGAAAAGTGAGAGCGGTCGTGTAGAACTTACCCCATCTTTAAGAAATATTCCTGCCACTTGAGGACTTAAAAATCCAGGTATGCTGGCAAGCGTGTTTGATATTCCAAAGACAATCCCTGCGTACTTCGGCGCAATATCTGCTGCGTTAGCTTGAAATCCGGGAACTGCCGTATAGAAATAAATTAATGAAATGAAAAGATGCTGATCCGAATTATAAAGCATGCTACACACACTCCCTGACCAAAGGCTACCGGTTTTTCTGAGAATACATGCTTAAGCGAATATAGTACACAGGGGCGTAACGAGAGGGGGGCAAGAGGGGCACAATTCCCAGGGTGCCGAATCACTGCGGGAAGCGCCGAATGACGCTTCGAAAAACTGCAGCAGAAATAAATTCATAAAATACAAAATTGCTAAGGAATGTTTCAAAGCATGCTAACACACACTCCCTAACCGTACCGGTTTTTCTGAGATATATGCTTAAGCGAAGAAGTACGGAAAAGTTTATTTTGGATCCCGAAGCAACAGCCACTCCACACGCACATTTAGTTCATTTACACTGCACGTGTTGTCAAACTGAATAAGGTTTGCTACCTGTCAGACCGTTGAATGCTGCAGATATAGTGAAAAAAGCAACCGCTGCAGTAGTATTACATCCAATATATCCTGCCATTACAACAAAGGCACCAGGAACGCATAATCCTAGACCGCTGTTGACTTTACGCATGACCACAGTTGAAGCCTACTTCTTCTGCCGAATCCAATCCGTGAGATAGCCTCCAACTGTTGAAAACAACCACTGCAGAAGGTAGGGAAGGGAAGACAAAGCTCCACTCTGTCAAACGAACGTTTATTTAGGTGTTTTGCTTCATAGCAGAGCAAAACAAATGGTAGCATGAATTTATTCGTGGCTGAAGACTGTGCCTGAAGACAGTTATGTTAGTTTGATGGGACAATCTATATTGTGCCTCTGTTATTCAGGTGAATTCTTTATGCTTACTGCGCAGCATGTCATAAAAATTATCCGCACATTGATTTACCTGAAGAAGTTTTGATTAAACCATTGATAACCATTGATCATTTTACAAAATTTCTTTTCGTAGAAGCTCGTACTTAGTTACGCTTTTATTGGTTACGTCATGTGGCATACCGCCACATTCAACCATATAAACACTTAAAGTTAGTATTTTGTATTTCAGATAAATACTTCGAACAGTTTTTTAATGGTTTGCTTTTTCCTTTAAAGTTTAAAAATCACCTTCATATCTATCTTGAAATTACCTCTCCTTGAAAATAAGGATTTGTGTTTGCACTACAGTGATAAAATGTATTGGAAAACCGGTAATAACTTTGATCGATAACTCGCTATTGCTGAATAGTTTGCTTTGCAGTTGGTATAAAGTTCAGTTTTTTGTTAAACATCATCATACATTTCTATTTACATGGAATCTCGGATACTCAAAGTAACTCGCACCTTCATATACCATGAAGGCTAAGGACTTCTTTGTCGTGATCCAGCAGTCTGATGTGTCGAAAATCGAACTTTGTCTAACATAGGTGTAGGAAAAGTCAATTTTTGGAGGGTGCAAAGGATACTGTATTTTGCCCAAAGTTCCCAGAAAAATATTTATGTGACAAACGTTCTCGCTACAAATTTTCTGTGGCTGTTGGTACATTCTGTTTTCCTCTTAGCATGTTGCCATAGACTTGAAATAAATAATTTGGTACTTAGAATTGGGTTCTTAATAGCCTAACTGAAAAAGTTCGTTAGGTTGTGGAAGAACATTGTCAGAAGCCAACGGGTCCAGAACCCTGAGCGTCTGCCTCACAGGTCTGAGGTTTGGCGTTCCATTCAAATTCCAGCTGTTACAAGAAGCTACACACCTAGCTGGGGACATATATGAAATATACTGTACGGCGAAATGTGTTCATCCAAACACCGTACTTAAAATTAAAAACACACCTTTTCTGTACTTGCCTGACATGGACTCTACCAGTGTGATTTTAAGGTGTTTTGGGGTCTCAAATTTTCCGAGGGTCTCTCAAAATACAGTAGAACCTCACCGCATAACCACTACCAAAATACACTAAATCCTCGCTTTATGACTACCTCGTTAGTCAGATGAAATACAGTATTTGCGGTCTCTCAAAATATCTTAACGGTCACCAAAGTCAAATTTTGAAAACACCCTGGACTCTGCTAATATGAAGTAGGTGCCCTGCAGCATGCTCTGAAATGTGAGTCAGTTACTCATCAACTCTCACATACTAAAGCACAAGTTACCAGAAACACTTTGTTGATTTTACATATATTTAATATGTTTTGTATGACATAATAAATTTTTATTTGTGCTCTCAATGACAAAGAAATATAATTTTTAGTATTGTTAAACAGGGTCGAAACATTTTTGCCCAATTTGTTTGAGATTGTCCAAATTTGCGACAAATTAAAATTAGGGGTGTGCTCCCACCCCCTGCTCTTACACCACTGTTGCCTAATCGAAAAGGCAGGCAGAAAATCGACATTGAGAACGAGAATTTTTGGAAGTCAAGAACACCACAAAAATTGTCTAAACATTTCTAGCTACGTAATAAGGGCTTCCTTTGTTTTAATTTCGCAAACCATAGTATTTACTTACCATTGATATGTCAAATTTGAGGATTGTTGCCAAATACGTCGGCAGCAGAGAAGACAAAGTGTAAATTCCCCAATTGCTTGTGAAATGGCTGACCAGAATTCCCAACACGGGCAAAGAGGTCAATATGGCGAGCCAAGGTGTTCTACTTTTCGAAATCAGGCAAAGAAGAAATATGATCGATCAATAGCTTAATGCAGGGGTGAGCAATTAATTTGGCTCGGGGGCCACCTTGAGAAGGCTGCGTTCAGCGGAGGGTGTACCTTCTAGTGCAAATACAAGCAAGTCGATGGAAATAAAAGCAAGTCTCGGTTCAAGTTAGCCTCAGCACTAATATTTGTTGTGATAAATTCTCAGCACTAACATTTGCTGTGATAAATTGGAGGAAATTTCAGATTTGAAGATTTTTCCTGAATGTTTCCGCGGGCCACAGAAAACACTGTAGCGGGCCACATGTGGCCAGCCGGCCGCTAATTGCCGACCCCTGACTTAACGTAAAGTTGAAGTGTCGAGACTGTGTGCGTAATTAACAGCAAAAGAAAGACATTTATTAGTAGGTGGATGTAAGGCGTGATTTTGAATTGTTTGAAAGTAGTTTTATCACGTCATCTAAGTAGCAACATATGCCTTGATCAAAATTAGAAAACTAGTTCCTGCGCTCGTTTGCTTGCAAACACTTGCTGACATTGTATTTTCAAAAACATTTGTTTTTCTGGCGTCAAGCTGCGTATCGGATCCCTTAGTTGATTCTTATACAGTAGAGTACCAAGAAAACCTGTTCCTGATGCGGATGCTAAGTGGTCGACTAACCATCACCTTGATTAGTTAAAAAATATCACTGAAAATCAAACGCGTTCCTTCCACGCATGCTTTTAACTCTCCTGAACAAATTTACTACAACAACCAAAAGTTTCAAAACGCAAGAACTTGAGCAAAATATGCAGCGAAAATAACATGCCGCCGTATAGCAACCACCATGGCCACCACCTCATGAAATACTTCAGTGTGCTCAATGGCCTCCAGATGCGAAAATCGATTTATGTGTACTGTATTTGTTATCGTGAATGAACAAAGAATTTTCATTGGATCGTAGAAGCAAAAATACATCTGTTTGCCTGATTTCCCAGCGTCAATAATTTTGATTGATACCGTATTCGGTATCGTAAAGTTGATATTAATTACATATAGGTATGGGCAGTGTCGTAGCAGTCCAGCTCTGGGCGAGACTAGACCCCTCCTGAAATCCTTGCCCCCCTGATGGTGATTTCTAAAAAACGATTTCTAAAGCGTTGTAGCATTAGCATTATTATTCGTCATGATTTAGTTGTCGCTGTAATTGATCTATCGCTCGCAGGGTTACTCAACTAGCGGACCGTGGTCATACAGAAAAACAAAAGAATCACTGTATAGGGGCACAGTAGCACACATGAAAAATATTACATGGCAATAACCATGAAAATATAATAAACAATGTCACATTATTGTAGTATCAAAACGGCTTGGAGCGAGTCGTTCGGCATCAAAAAGCCTTTATGACATCATCGAAATCTAGAAAGCGCACACATGAAGCTTCGATTGACAACACGGCTAATGAGGATAGTCTGCTATCTGCCGTATAATACCTTTTGAAAGTTTTGATCAGCTTCAGTTTGCTGAAACGCCTTTCAGCGCTGGCAACAGTATCGGGGCAGCTTAGCATAATCCGAAGTGCAATAAATATGTTAGGATAAACTTCATCAAGACATGTCTTAAGAATAGTACTTAACAAAAGGAATCGGGTCTTAATTATTGTCATTTAATTAAAAACGATTATTTACAGATGTAATGAAATGGAAATTCATGAAACCATTCTTACCTCACTTTCGTGCTCATGTAGTTGAAGGCATTTAACCAGATATTCTCTCTCCTGTCTCGAGATTCGAGGATGTGTTTTCGGAGAATCGTGTATTATCATCAACCAAATTATTGACCAAAAAGCAGCCATTCCGCCTGTGCGTGAACTATTTCAGAACGCTTGTGTTTACTAACTCGAAGCTTGATTAAACGAATTGATACATGTTTTCAAATACCTTTGGTTTTTCTGGCTAAATTGTTTAAAAATCAATAAGATTTATGCCAAAACGACATCCGCAAAAGATCATGAAATTCTATTCAACGGTGCTTCAGGCAGTTCAGTAATAATCTGCAGCTTAAATGAATTTTCAGTTAGTAAAAATTGCTCTTTTCTGATATGGCAGAAGACTACCACGACAGAGAAAGCTAGGAGTCGTCTGTACAATAGGCGTCTTTCAAACGGAACGAACATCAAGATTTATTTATCTGAAATAAATAGTTAGTAATTTTCGAAATCTTTGTAAAGTGAACTACTGTAAAATTAAAACTCGATCCTACACGAAAATGGCATGAAAATTAATCGAACTTTAAAAAAATCGGAAAAATCGGAAATTAATAATTTCATCGGACTTATCTTTCCGGAAGCTGAATTAATGGTTTAATTAATGTCTTATAAGCTCAAAAAATGCACATATTGGTTTAAGACTAACTCCCAAACTCGCTTAAATTGTGTCAGCCATTTCAAGGAAGCTGATTCCTGTAACAAAAGTAGCAAATTTACGTATTCTTCCCAGAACAAAGCAGAGTTCTGTTTGGCAAAAATATGACTCTATTTCATCAGATTTTTTTAAGGTGTTTTAGGGACCCGATTCGGGTCACTAGAATTGACAATCGGGACCCTAGAATCAGAAAATTATCATCGGGTCCCGAGAATCGGAGAAAATCTGGTTCCTAGAATCAGAGAAATCGGGTCACTACAGGTCCACACCTGGTACCTAACATTTTCCGAAAAAAAAACTGATTCCATTATGACAAAATGCAAAAACAATGTCCGCGAAAACTTTGTTATTAGATATGCTTTCTCATATTTAATGAACAGAACGTGTTTGAAAGATCAAGCGTGTTCCATGTCTTAATTACTCGCTTTACCTACACATTTAAGTTTGCAAACATACTGTTTTTAGTTTTACTAGTGTTTACCATTTTATTTATGGACTACGTACCGGTGACGTAAAAGCAAGATTCCCATCCTAGTTTCTCAGCTACAAAACCTGCTAGGGGAAAAACAATGCAATTTCCAAAACTTGACCCAGAAAGACATATAGAAATAAGAAAGCTTCGTTCCGGTGGTGGCGCCCAAGCTGACATTGCCTGCACGATGGCAGGTGCAGTACCTCCCTGAAAAAAGCGTCAGAAAGCAAATTCTAAGGACAATGACAATTAGATTATGCAGCATGCCACTGCACTTTTTGCTGTTCCTTCTGCCGACGAATAAAATAACACATTGTATTTGCTGATTTACGGTTAAATGCACATAAAGCAAACGTTCACGTTGAACCACCACGTGCTTTTGAAATATGTTTAATAATTGCGTGATTACAATTACTATGGCATATCATTCTCTCAATCGTGTACATTTTATCATCAACGTATTTCGTATGTACTGTACATGTTTGCAAATTGTGAAATGCGATTGATGCAATGAAAAACAAAAATCAAACAAATGCTTAATTCAGAAGTTTGAGGTGTTTGTGATATGCTGAAATATTCTCAGATAACACGAAAATTTCACGTAGGCTTACTCAAATTACCTGAAGAAGACCTAGAACAACTCTCAAAACTACCAAACATTCAAAACTGTTATAGGCAGTGACCGGGATACAAAGACTGATAATCGAAGATAGCAACATTGTAATCCCAAGGAACTTTTTGAATCCATATCGCTTTGCCATCCATCCTCCTGGAACGTTAGTAATAGCATAACAATAAAAATAGCAGCCCAATATTAATCCTTGTTGCGACGGGCTCCACTGGAAAAGGCCGTTCTGTAACAAATTGCTACTAGTTGATGAAACAATGCCGCAAAAAAAGTTTCGGAGTTTTTTGCACACAAGTCATGCAAGACCAGATATAAACGCACTTTTCAAACATAACAGCAAAATACAGTATGCACAATTTTTCAAGGGACGCGTTTCAAATTAATTGCATAAAATGGCATGTCTTTGCGCAACAGTAACTTGAGTAATGGGTGTGAATGGTTATTTGAGCTTGTTTGACAAACTTCTAAAGGACTGACGGTTAGTCATTCATCCCAGCCTTTATCCTACAGTGTTTCACAGTTATGTGTAGGTTTATGACTTTACTTTGCTTTACCAATATGCTCAATGAAAAAATGAAACCTAGTACGTTTTATAACTTCGAAGATACTTGACAACAATTAAAAAAAAATTTAGTTTTGCAGCAAACGTTTGACGAAGCAACCATGTGATTTGTGCTTGTATTACTTTGTGATGATTCGGACTTGCACATACGTGTGTTCAAATAAAAATTAATCGCCACAAAGGTGACGCAGTCGAATCTTTGCAAACACAAATTCGTGTTTACTGTTTCTTCTGACTTTCTCTTTTTAGTCATCCCTTTGCTTGCTATGACTTCCGTTGCTTTAGCGCTTCGGCATTTCACATGTAACCATTGCTTGCCGATATCAGGACTGAGGTGCATTGAGGTACGTTTAATCGATTAACTGCCCTTAAGCGACCGCAGAAGCCGATATATCTTTCTCGACGTTTTTTCTACGATAACCCATGACCCCTGAAGGTATGTGAACAAGTAAAACATGCAAGAAAGGTTTTAGGTTTTAGCACGACCTTTCAGATGCATCCAACAAAAAGGTATGTTTGCATTTGAAATTTTTGACAACATTGACTTTTTTGCCCGTTTTGGGCAAGTTTTTGATTATTTTGAAGAAAATATTTTCACGCCTACGTTTTTGCTTAATCGAAGCTGTTTTTTGGCTTCGACTGCTTTCAAGGACTTTAGTTGAGCACCAATACCAAAAACGTCGATTCACATTGTTTTGGGGGAAAAATTGGGGCGAAAAAATGGATCTCTGGAAATTTGAAAAAAAGCGATTTTTTGGGTTTTACGGCAGAACCGTTGCCCCGATACCGAATTTTGGAGTGCACCAATGGAAAAAACGTGAAAAATACAACCAAAACCAAAAAAACTCGCAAGTTTTTGAAAAATTGTAGTTTACTTTTTGTCAAATTTTCGTCACATTTTTAACATTTTTTAGATTTTAAATTGTCTCAACCGTTTCTGTATTCATTATTTCTGGTTGAAGTTTGGTAGGATGTTGTAGAACGTGGATGTGAACATGTTCGGAAACGTTCAGAGTTTTGTTACGTTTGGAATCGGAGATATGAAGTTTTTCAATCAAAAAATGACAAAAACACCCCTAAAAAATCAACAAATTCCTCTCTGTACCCCCAAAAAATTTTTGTAAATTTTTTTACAGTCTATGCGCCTTGGCCGACATTTTTCATGTAGAATGAACATTTCTAACGTATTTGTATTTTTTCTACACGTTTTTGAACCCATTGCTTTTTCATGGCTACTCCGCTTTCTTGGTTTTTCCCCTGTTTGAGGTCACAAATAACCTCACAAATTCATCGCCAACACTTCAAAGACGCGCGGTAAAAAAAACTTTCTTACAATACTTTACATGTGCACGTAACTTCAGCAGTTCGCGAGTTATCGCAAAAGTCATTTTTTAAGTTTTAATTGGCTCCTGGACAGATCTTAACGTTGACTACGGATCAGGCTCCTGGTCCTGGTCCTGGTAGAACATAAATCTTGACTCCGCCTCCTGCTCCCGTGTCAAACGAAAACTCCGGTTGGAATCCACTCCCGAATCCTGCTCCGTGATCGTCTCTGATATGGATGCGTGCGTCCAGTAATAGCGAACTCCGAAGTGCTGGATCGTGAAGTAGCTTGTGCGACAGATAATTTTGCGACGCGCTAAGTGCAGATTGATCGGCAAACTTTGTCGACTTCCAACACCTGGGGCATTACACGGAGTCTTGTGAAACAGTATGAATGCACGCGTTGCTACAATTCATTTGGGCTAAAATCTATTATATGAACTCCTCGTGTGTTTCAGAAAAACTGACATATAATTTAACTTTTCACCGATACAGTAGTTGCAAAATGTTAATTTGTAGCATAACATTATGCCCAACCTTGCGTTTTAAGCATGGCAGTTTGATTTAAGGTTAAAAAGCTTCAGCTCAAATTGTAATTAAATTGTAAACGCATGAAGACCCACGACTTTGCCTTTGGCCACAAAAGTAACTCTGAATATCTGCAGAGGATTGTGTCATCACTACAGAAATAATCTCTTGGTCACAGTACTTTGATTTCGTAAGTTGAAGTTTATGCGCATTACGTTGCTTTATCACATGACGAGAGAATCAAGCAAATAATCCTGATTCTTTACACCGACCAGGCAACTGCAGATTTCTGAGTATATGCTGCAGCAAAACAACCAATGTTTCGTTGATCTTCGCGATCAGCTTAAAATACTGCACTTGCTGAAAATTGGCAAGCCCATGATCTTGTTCAACTATCACATTTTGCGCAGTTCCTAAATTTGTCTTCACGGAGCTGTTGCAAGGAGGGTCTATGTCAGCGGTGGACAAACTGTGGCTCGCGAGCCGCATGCGGCTCTTCGAACATTTGCATGTGGCTCTTTGACCTTTGCGAAGTTGTTCTTTATTTTTATTTCTATTGTAAAGTATAGAAATATTGCAAAGCGGTGTTGTGGTAGCTAGCTTGCCGAACAGTATCACTTTTGCAAGTCGTTTCAAAAAGAATTATGATTCACAGAAGAGTAGAATGCAAATAAATTCGTGTTTTCAGATTTTTATGTTGCGGCTCTTTCTAACTTGGGTTTTACGATATGCGGCTCATACATAGAGCAGGTTTGGCCACCCTTGGTCTATGTGCACAGTTTTTAAATTTCTCCCAGCTTCCTGAGAAACTTTGTTTGAACTACTTTTGTCTTGCTAAACAAAATAAGCCAAGTCGGAAGCATTACTAATTATATATGTAAGAGTTTACTAAACATTTATGTAGGAATCATTGTAAAATGTCCACAGAAGTAGGAGTTTCAAAACGACCTAAGTACTTTCAAGGAAACCGCCCATCGCCAAACGAGAGTATGCAGACTTTGAAACTAATAAAATTGGTTTCGATAAATTCTTATAGCTGAAAAATGATTCCCCCTTATAAACGTATTTACTCAGAATCACGGAATCCTCATTTTTAAAAGTCTAATCGTCGAGACCTTTTCTTAAATAATTATTGTAAAATGGTTCGCAAAACAATTCGAATGCATTTCATTTACTTTATCGAGTTCCCAAGGAATCTACCAAACAGCAGTTCTCATTTCGAAATGCTGCGACGCAAGTGATGGTATATCGTTCCACACAAAGGCGTAGAAGATCAGCGAGAACTTCAAAACAAGAAATTTTCACAAATAACAACCTTCCTTCGCTGAAGCAATAAAAACATTTGCTTACAGAAATTGCTGTTGATGATTTTTGGGTTTTGTCTGGACAAATATTCGACTGATGGCTTTCAGTCACGACTGTTTCGGATATGTTCACCATTGCAATGATGGCGACACTGAAGTTGTTCCTTAGAGAATGCACATTAAACGTGGCCAAAAATCCCATCATTGCCAGAACCCATCTTGCCTTTATGTAAATTCCCTGAGTTTTTTCTTCCTGCGTCGACAACAACTGTGAAAATTGCAAATTAAAACTGAGGTTCGTTTTATGGCTCACTGCCACCTGCTGCCTCTGAATTAAATTATATCAATTTTTGAAAACAAACAAAAGGTCTGAACACACGCTTTGAAATTCTTTGACATAAAACATTGATTCACTAGACAACAAAGTTTTGTTTCTGATTTTTTTGGTGTTTTTAGATGTTTTTTTGGTCGCTAAAACCGAATTCGGCTTTCGATTTTGAAGATATTTGCAAAAACATGTTTGCGCCGAATTTTACCTTACTGATTGTTAATGCTTGATTAATTAATTACACCGGTATATACAGGATTTTTGGGGACTTGAAGTTTGTAACGGATTTGGGGGTTTTGGGGGACGCTGAGTCCAAAAATCGCATCCGTTTTTGTCCATCTGGTCAGGATCAGCCGCTAGAGGGCATACGTTTTGCAGCTTTTCGCAAAATATTGAAAAACCTCACCAAAAGCTTTAAAAGTTATCTCCCACCATTTTTAACTTGAAAACAGATTTTGTAATCAGTAGTTGTGCTTTTCAATGCTGAAATGCGTTGTCAGCTGTTGTTGAACCGCGTAGGCCCACAGGGAGTGAGTTAGTTGGTAGCCTGTTATAAGCGGTAACTACAATAAAATCCTGTCAGAATAATCTGTGCCTGGTACCATAGTTAATGAGCATGATGCATGAGGGATGATTTGCAGTAAATTAGAAAAATTTGTGCATATTTTTAGGCAACAAAGTGGATGCACAAACTTTCCGTGTTTGTGCCTGTGGGACAGCAGGGCTTGCCAAGAGCATTGGACTAGGGAAAGTTGACCAAATAGAGAAAGACTTGAGATTGGCAAAAAAATATTATACACTTTCCTTTGATTAATCCTATCGAGGTGTTACTTCCTCCTTTGCATATCAAAGTGTGAAAACAGTTTGCAAAAGATTTGAATAGGTAAAACTGACTACTTTGCATATTTGTGTGAAAAGTTTCCTGTGCTGAGCACTGAAAAGTCGAGGGCTGGAATTTTTTATGGTTCTCAGATATGACGTTTGAATGCAAGACAAATATTTTCCATTTACCTTGATAACCCTCGCAAAAATGCTTGGCGGTCACTAACAGTTGTCGAAAACTTCCTTGGATATTTTAAAGCTCCTAACTATTACGACCTTTCAAAACAACTGTCAAATTCCTACGAAAAATTAGAATGCAAAATGAGTGTGAAGGTTCATTTTTTTCATATTCATGTAAACTATTTTCCTGAAAACTTAGAAGCAATGATTGAAGAGCAAGGAGAGTCCTTCCACCAAGATATCAAAACAATATAAAAGATGCCAGGGATGCTGGAATACCAACATGTTGGCAGACTATTGCTGGTGCTTAGAAAGAGGTTGCTGGCAGTAGCTACTCCCGAAAAACGCAAAAAAGACAATTTCTGGATTAGCAACCGTGCAATCTTTTCTGTCATGAAAAACGAGTATGCTATCATGTTTGGGCTATTCTTTGCATTTTAACGTTGTTTTTTCACCACAATCTTTGCATTGCAACGCCATAATATCTGTGTAGTTTCTCATCTGTGTCTTGTAAGTCACAGTTGCAAGTATACAGTATACACTAACTGACATATTGTGTTTGTTTAACCTCTGTATGTTTTCTATGCTGCACACTGCTCTTTACAAGCTAGTTTACACATCACGGTTATTACAAGAAGTCACTAGTGCTTAAATAACATGTAAGCCAGTTAAACAAATCACGAAATGTGCAACCTCTTATGCAACAGTATGCTTAAATCGCTACAACTGCATAAATTAAAAATATTAAATAGCTCAAAAACTTAACCAAATAGGGAGAATCTGACATCACCTGTGAAAACAATTATTTTATTCACCTGTGAGAAATGTAACGAAAATGATTATTTTATTCCGTAATTATTACGTTCGAGTCGTGTTTTCTTGCGTGTTTATATATCATCCTAAGTCGTGCATAACTGCTATTTGTACACAAATATCATTTCATAAAATTAAAAATTGTGGTCAAATCGTTAACCTTACAAAAATTTTAGCATATTTTTTAAATCAGCGCCCCAAAATGCATCTAAAAACACTTAAAAATTCAGGTAAACAAAGATTTGTTAAAAATTTGTTGTCTAGTGTTATTATGTTTCATATGCTAAAAGTCTGCAGACACAATTGCAATGTCTTGTGCTACATTATTTCAGCACTGACACTTTAATTATCACGTGAGTAAACAATGTGCAATGTTAGCCAGCCCTCCTTCAAGGAAAGTTTTTGCACACAAGAGGCCTACAGGGAAAAAATGACCGAAAGAAACAAAATACAGTACATCTGTTCATGCGCACCGATGAAAGATATTTTGAGCTTGTACAGAAACAAGTGTCGCGTGCCTTCTTGATAAGACAGCGCAAGTGATGGCTGTCAAAGTAACATCTTACCTCAATTGTGCTTGCGTCTGTACATAAACGCAACGTTTTTTCAAAAACGTTTCGGTTTAACAAGGCATTTGTATTGAATACTGAAACGAACTTTGCAACAGAAAAAACTTAGGAAATTTACTCCATGGCAAGTACTTCATACATGTTTTCATTTACTAATGATTTAACAATTGACAACGTATCACACGATGCAAAGCATAAAAAGTTGAAGGGTAATTTTAATCTAAATCTTTGCCCTCATTCATGTGAATCAACTTGCCTCGTTTGAGTCACTCTCCGATTTAGATTCCTTGCCTTCCGCAATCTCTGCCTTTTCCACCATTGTCTTGCATCTCTTGAAGCATAAGTTAGGAACGTACTTAATTCTGGCTCTGCTGCCGGTGAGCAACTGGCATTAATAGCAAAATGTTTATGCAGCGCAAACAGACGCACGGCCTTCATGCCAGTCCAAAGTTCAAGAAAATCATTCAGTGACCTGTGGTGATTTGTGATGAGTTGCCACGCTTACCCGGAGGTACTGCTTGTGGCGTTTGGTTGATGCGCGTGGTTTCCTTCTGTGCTCGTCGAGTTACTGAACGAGTTTCATTCTTTTATGTGCTTGGCAGCGACTTGGTGTCATGTAGTTTCGTCGTCTGTGACTAGTCTGCTTTCAAGATCGTTTAAACTTTATTAAAGTCTTTGAGTGCTGATTGTAGTTCAGTTCAATTAAACGATCTTGATTTGTCTCGAAGTAAATGGCGAGTTTTATGAATGAGCTACTTAAAGCGCCAAGGTTCGATGGAGACCCGAATTCCCCTAAACCGGCAAAGTTGTTAAAGCACTAGTTGAAGATTTTTACAAATTTTCTTAAAATGTGCGAACGTATTGCTACGGTCCAAGAGCAAGATGGGCCAGAGAAGCTGCGGGTGCTTGTTGCATATGTCAGTGCTGAGGTCTACGAAATTATATAGGATTGCACTACGTATGACGAAGCCATTTCACGGCTCAAGAGAGCGTACATTAAATCGCCAAACTGCATTTTTACTAGGCACGAATTGGCGACCAGGAAATAGAAGCCACAGGTATCCTTGCGAACGTTTATGCAAGCACTACTGGTTTCAAGCAAAGATTATAACTTCTGAGATGTGACAGCCGAGGAATATAATAACGAAATGGTTCGAGACGCTTTCATAAGCGGTTTATCGTCACATCATATTCGGCAGCGTTTGCTGGAAAACAATGAATTATCTCTGGATAGAGCTTTCGATATTGCCAATTCCTTAAACATGGCGATAGAACATTCCACCGGTTATTTTCCACGCGAAAACGTGTCTGCAGCTGCGACTGATTCGTGCTCTGTTGTTTATAAGACAAAGTAATGCTATTTTTGTGGTAAGGACTCTGATATACGTCATCGGTGTCCTTCTCGTAACGTGGTTTGTCATTCCTGCGGTGAGAAGGGACATTTCTCACGAGTTTGCCGGTCTAGGCATATTGCACCTCCTAGCCTAAGCTGGTGAGTCAGTAGAGACGTTTTGGGCGTTGTGCCCCATTTTTCTTTGGCCCCAGCCAGTTCCCATCATGTCTCAGCCAGTCCCATTTGGCCCCAGTTTGTTCCCCTCATGTCTCAGCATGTCCCATTTGCTCCTCATGTCTTAGCCCGTCCCATTTGCCCCAAGTCAATTCCCCTCATGTCCTAGCCCGCCCACAGTCAATTCCCCTCATGTCCTAGCCCGCCCACAGTCAGTTCCTCTCATGTGCCAGCCTGCTCCCTTTGCCAGTCCCCCTGTTGCATTGTCAGCTTGTCCTGTATCCGTGAGCAAAAGTTCGTATGTTGTCAGGCCTGATGATACGTTTGTCGTCATTGGCAGAGAGGGCTATTTTATTCACTTGTTCTGTGGTGAGATTGTGTTGGCGACATCAAATGACATTCTTCGTCCTCAACACTTTTCCTGAGAACAAGACGTCTTTGCAATCATTGAAAGAAATTTTGTTTTCTTATGACATCTAGACGCCCTTACAATTTTTTTCTTCTTCACCATCAAATTTCTTGATTGCGTAGAGCTTCGCTTGCAAGCCAACAAACTCTGATTATTTCACCACCAGCCTCATCCTTGAACTTTTCTGGAACCTTCTTGTTGATTCCTGTTGGAATGCCTGAAGGATGGCTTAGTGAGAAATTTGAAGTGTCAAATTTTTCTTGGGCGTCAGCTGAAATATCTTCGAAAAAATCTTCTTTTTCGATTTCATAGCAAAGACTGTCAGTGTCTGTGAACAACAAATTCGCCTTGGAGCCGAATTTTTTCTTGATGTATTTATAATGAAAATCATACATCAAGGTCTTTGACAAATCGAGGATTGACATCCCAAGATAAACTGGCTTGTTGAAAACCAATTCCGTCTTCATGTGCACTGCGACAAGATCTTCGTCGAATACAGTGCAATGATCAAAGTTTGGTTTTGCCGCACATTTTTTCAGCGACTTTTGGTTATTGACCAACCGGATATTCACCCGGTTGCGAATATTCTCGATCGTCTTTCCAAAGACGCTGTTGTTCATGAGTTTGAAAAAATCTTTCTCAAACTCGTGTTGCGCCTTGGAACGAAGGTTCGTATTCAAGTCAATGTATGGTTTCAACCATGCTTTTTCGTCAAAGGAGATTCCGCGGTGAATCTTCGTTAGTTTCAAACCGAGATCCAAATATTGTTTCAAATTTTTGTGATGAAGAACATATTTCTTTTTATCAAATTTGGAATAAGTTTCTCGACTTTATTGATTTCAATCCGCTCTGGGGCGAGTGGATATTCATTGTGCAAATCATGAAGCTTCTTTGGGTATTCCAAGTCAAATTCAAGGGAACATCCCTTTCCCTCTTGATTATAAAATTCTCTCCAATTTTTCAAATCTGTCATCCACTTGAAACCTCTCGCAGGCAGTGGCAAACTCATCGCCCAACCATAGAGATTGTTAGCGTCAAGATATTGGATGAATTTTGATTTTTCATTCGGATTGAATTTCTCACCCATATATTTATTCTTTGCTTTTACATATCATTTTGAAATCATTGATACTCCTCCACGAATGCCTTGCTCAATCATCAGAAGCATATCCGGATCAGAAACAAGTTCAAGTTGAACACCCGTCTTTTTCAGACAAGCATCCCAAGCCAACTCAGATGAGGTGTAATACCATGCTGGATCCAAACCATAGTTCTTTATGCAAACATTTCTGAAATTTTCAAAGACATCTGCAAGCAGAAGAACGTCTGTCTTGAGATACAGATCATGATATTCTCGAAAAGTTGTCATCTTGAAATGTTTCCACACCTTCAGTGCATGTCCAAAGTCTTCGTCCGTGATATCGCCGTCATTCAAGTTTGAATAAAATGACTCCTTTGGTGGAAAATTTCTTTCAGACAGTTTTTCCAATGAGTCAAACCAATCCCATGGAAAGACTCCCTTTCGCACCGACAATTCAATGTCATTGAATTGTTCCTTCAAGTTTTTGAACTGATCCGGTTCGAGATTGTTTACAAGTTTGTGAAGACTGCCTGACATAAACTTGAGACTATCAATGAATCGAATTTTGTATTTGAATTTCTTGTTTTTGTCGTTAACACTTTTGAGAAACTTATACATTTCTCCTCATTGTTTGGTATACCATCAATCTGACCTTGTGTTTTCCCAAGATTCTTGATGAAGAGATGTGAGTCGTAACCTGAAAGGTTATGAAATATCACTGGCACATGTTTCGGTTTTCTGAAAAGCAGGTTACATTTATTATGAGCCGCTCCTCTGAATTTGCCGGATTAGTGACACTGGTCTCGCACTTTCTTTTCGCCATCCTCAAATGGGTTCTTACAAATCCAGCACTCTCTTGCTTTCTCAAAATTTGTCTTTTCTTCTGTCAAGATCATCTCTTTCACTTCAGACGACCAAACTCGGTCAATTTCCTTCTCAAGCATATCCACGAAGATGTCAGCAACATTTTCTTTTGTTTTTATAAACAAGGTTGATTCTGAAGATTTGTCAAGACACTTTACGTGAAAGCAAAATCGAGACGGTTCATGCTTTTGGTAAGCTTTCGCGAAGCTTCTGTCAGGATCCGGTTGACATGATTCAATCGGTTTTGTGAATGACTCAAAGTCGGCATAAACCACAATTGGTACTCTCATCGAATGCTTGTGGTTTTTGAACTCCAAGATTGAACCCTCTTCTGAAAGAACAATCTTGATTGCATCATGATTCCGGCAATTTTCTTTATGCTTTTCCAAAGCATTCTCGTTCGGAAAACGATTGAGACATCTTCGACAAATCACAATCTCCCCATGATGTTTTGAGGTTTGCATTGACGTTAGTCTCGACTAATTTTTGACAAGACAATAATGCTTGTTCTTAAGAAGCATCAAATCAATTTTTTTTGTCTTTAAGGATAAACTTTTGAGATGTTATCAAATCCAAATACATCCACAGATATCTCTGGATTAAGTCTCTCAAACTTGTCAATTGCTTGCAAACTCATTGGAAACTCAATTCCTTTGAAATTGAGAGACTCTGCTTGTTTTCTCAAGTGTTTTCTGATCCGACCTGGATTTTTTTCAATTTCCCTTTTTGCTGGATTCAAAGCTCTTGCGATACACCATTTGAAGCATTGGTTATCAGTGTTCTTCATATTGATGATCGCCTTCTTGCTTGCTAGAAATTTCGGAAGAGGAACCCAAGAACTTCCTTTCAATGGCTCATATCCAACAGTGTGAATATCAAGTGCCGCAATTGACTGAAATGTCCACCCACTCCCATTCATCTGAAATTTTGCGAGGTCCTCGAGGGCTTGTTCTGCCAAGAGACTCCACAATTCGTTCTTGTTTGTTGATTCAAGAATAATTTCATTTTTTGATCTGAATTGATGTTCTTCCACAAGGCTTTGGCCAGTCTTGAGATCTGTCTTTTCCATCTTTGCCCTCAAGATGATTTTCAATTTGGTTTGAGTTTGGATTTTTGCGAGTGCCTTTCGTCTCACAGCAGTCATATGATTCTGGGTCATATGTCGTTTCACCACTTGGTTCAAGTGTGAATTAATTTGTGAAACCCTTGAAGGAAGACTGTTTTTCCTCCGCCAATTTCAACGCCTTATCATCAATTTCGTTGATGAGTTATGTCTTTTGAGCTTTGTGGCATTTTTTATTCCAAGTTTCTTTGCTTCCACCAATAGATTTCGTTTTCTCAATTGATCCAAGTCTTGTGGCTTTGAAAGCAAATTTTTAATCGTGCTTTCGTGGGTTTTGAAATGTTATTGAAGCCCCGAAGTCGTGCCTCGTCTCTTAATTGTTTGAGAGTTTTCTCTTTCCCAAGAAGGTCTCTAAAAAATCCACCATAGAGAAGTTTTATCAATTTTTGCAATGTTTCGTCTATCATTTATTATAGGGTAAAATTTTCTTTAAATTAAATTTATCATTATTTTCACAAAAAATAACAAAAAATTGTTATTCTTTCTGAAAATGGGTAGTAGTCAATCACATTAATTTTTTTATTTTTCCACTCTTTTTCATTGTTGCATATGAAAAAAAACACAACTTTTGTGATAATATTCTTCTGCGTCTGACACTCTATGGAAAAACATTTTTTAATTTGTTTCAAGATCAACAACCACGATTGATCTTCGTATTCGTTTTCTCTTGTGATTCTTTTCAAGTTCAAAAGCTTTGTCAGTCAACCCATTTTCTTCAATGATTTTCCACATTTGCTTTTTGTTCATGTGAGTTAACCCTTTGTTTTTGTTCTTTCAATACTGAAATCATCGTGTAAATAATTTTTACCCTTTTTGTCTTTGTGTCTTTTTCCATTTTTCTGATCATAACTTATGCTTTGTTAGAGTTAAAAATTGCCGTAACAATTACATGTTTTGCCGCCCCATACATTTCTTCTCAGATTCAGAAAGTATATTCTTCTTGTTTTCAACACTGAATCCAGGCTGATAAATTGGCTGCATAATACTGTCTTTGTCTTCAGTGTTGTGAAACAGTCCGATGCAATGACCAATTTCGTGAACAGCGACTGAAAATAAGTTGAACTTCCCATCCCCCGAAATTGTTTTTTGGTCTGAACATCTCTCATTGTCAAAATGGAAATCGCCAGACAATGTTGAATCACCAGGGTAGAAGCCATGCGCCAAAGTGCCAGATTTTTTATTATTCAGTTTGTAAGGACAGTTAATTTCCGCATTTTGCTTTTCATCATCCGTCAAAAATGCAATATTCATAACTTGACTACCATCAGAAACTCTTTCAAATTTCAAATTGCCAAACACTAAAAGCACTTTCGATTTCGTTCAATGTTTTTTCTTTTCCAAGCGAAAAGTAATTTTGAAAGTCATAAGTCAAAACTTTTTGCTTCCAAGGGGTGCAATACTTTTTATCTCCAATATTATCAGGCATAGAACAATACATTTATTATAACTCTGAAAAATTTCCTCATTCACGAGCAACTGTTTCAGCTGCCTCGGTTGTCTCAGCTGGTTTAGTTGATTCCCTGAGCGATAATCGTTCAAGTCGGACTACACGGGTTTGCAGAGCGTCAACTTGGCTTGTGAGGTCGGTTATCAGACCCTGAAGATATTCATCGTGAGCTGAGTTGAGTTGATTTTATTTGGCGATAATTAGTATTCAGCTAGAAAAAACACAAATTAGTGCAAGGACGCCAGGGCATTGAAGGAACCGGAAGGTTGTCGAGTCGATGCCCCTCAGCAGTTAAATTAGCTTTTGTTACTGTCCAGTTTCAACTCCTGGTGGCGTATATTCTGGGAAGGAGCTGCTAGATGATCAACACAGTTGCGCAGGGGGTGCTGGGTCGCAACCGGTCTCTCTCGGTGAATGGGTTGCTCAGATCCTCAAGGATCTGGGCGTGGCAGAGAAAGTATAAATCCAGCTAAAATAAAACTCTGCCTGGGTTGTCATAACCCTTTCGCATCTAGCAAGCTCTAAAAATTGTTTGCAGGGTTTTTTGCATTTGGATGATGGTTGATTTAGTACTCTTAGGATCCAATCTGTAGAGGTGTTGCCTTCGAATTTCTTTGTTCGCCAGAAGTGATATGTGGGAATACTGGGAAAGACGTGCTGTTCCTGCAAAACAAAAGAAAACCAGCAGCAACGAGAAAACCAAATCAGAAAAATACACAAACAAACAACAAAACAAAAAAACCAAAACCAATACACAAACAATCAAAACCCAGGTAAGCAGACACAACCTAGTGTTAATACAGGGAGTATGTACAATAGGGTTAAAAGTATGGAATAAAGATGGCTATGGGAGGAGGGAATATGTTCAAAGGGAAATGTGCAATTTGAAATGGAAGTGGGCTATAGGTAAGATGAAATGGTATACAGTTGACATAAAGTGAGAATTGGTGTAGTGCTTATGAACAGTGTCGTTGTTTTGAGTTGGATTCGCAAGTCCAGATATTCGGTGATTATTCATTTTAAGATGTGCCTTGCCACCTTCTGGAGTTACGTGAAAGGTTCTCTTCCTTGGTTGATATCTATGAAACCTTTTGTCGTTGCGTCGGTGTTTTCAACTGGTTCTCCAAGGTTCGTGATTCTTTTGCCATTGTAATTTTGATGATTTTCTGGCAGAGAAATTCCATGAAGAAACATAACTCTGAGAAATATTCTCACTAGTTGCAAGTATCAGCTGCTCGTTATCGGATCTCGCTGAATTAACTGCAGCATCCACCGTTCTTTTGTTTACACCATCAGCAGGCGTGACAGCGTCGGCCAGACAGACAAGTTAGTGATCATCTGATTTTCGCCATCAAGCCTCAAATATTTTTGAGCTTGCAAGAGGTTATTAGCTCTAATTTCTCTCAAAACTTTTCGGTTCAACGTTCTGAGATTGACAGCCTCATGTTCAAGAGTTGGATCTAGCAACCCGACAATATGATATTGTTCACCCATGCTGAAATTTTTTGTTGCTATTCCTTGTGGGTCCAAATCCAAACTTTTTGTTCTGATGTCTGGATTCAAAATCTCTGCGTGGTTTGCAACCGCGTCGCCGACTGCTGTGTCGGCTGCTGTGTGTAAAACACTTGTTGCTGAATCTTGAAGTGTTCGCAAATTTACTACGTCTTGTTCTTCACGAGGGTTCCCGACACGAATTACTTAAACCTCCAGCATGAAGAGGCCCTCTCTGTTGCGGCAGCTAGCCTTTTAATCGCGAGCCGTGGGGGAGCTTGTCCGCAGAAATTTGAGAAACGTGCTCTGACAATCTTTTGCCTAGAACCTGACTCTTACGAATCTGTGCATCAACTGGACTGTAGTTTCTTGTTCCCTACAGCAATGGCCAACGGAACCGAAAGGTACAACAATTTCTTGTTATCAGATCCAACAAACAACAAACATCAGCGGCGATAGATCTTGAGCACGGTTTCTGAAACACAACAGAAACACACTAAAAGCATTCTGCCAGCGCAGCTAACTGAGCAAGAAAACTTCACACCGATAGTTGAGCGTGCTGCAGACAATTAAGGATTAGACAAGCGCGCAACGTGGCTATCTATAGTAAATTCAAACATGCATTTCAAACGCTTGATTGCGATCAAGGTATCACTTCAGTGCCGACTGGCAAGCTGCAACTGCTCGATTAAATTATCCCAGAGACATATGACAAACTTACCTACCAAAAACGGTGTACGTTCCACAGCTCAGGTCCCTGGTCTTTTCAGTCAACAGATACACTCTGACTTGGTTAGCTGAATTTGGTTACACGAGGGCCAAAACGTTACTAAACTTGTAGTTAGCCCGGGCTGTACTTTTATCGTACTAAGTGCGGCAAAACAGAAAAACAACTTTCTTTGTAACGACTGTAACGAAGGTCTGTCTCAACAACCTGTTCGCAGACGCAAAACAGCGACATGGGAGAAATAAACAGTTACTCAACTCAACGTGTCCTCTAACGACCCACGCCAGGGAGTTGCAAAAGGTTGCTACTGTAGAAGTGTCAGTGCAATCCATTAAGGCAGTTCATTAATATTAGACTTTAAGGCGGCGTTCAAAGAGTGAATCACACTCTTTGGACGTAGAGAGTTGCACGTATTAAAATATTGGTTGCCGGAAACGCAGCTTGAAGCGGTTAAACAAAGGCGAAGGAAGAGTTGTCGCTGCGCGCCATAACACTCTCATCCAATTTGCTCCATCATGTTTCAGATAGAATTCGTTTGCATAACTCAATCTGATTGCGGCATTGCTCTGAACAGGCTCGCGCAAGTGTGAAATCCTGTTTCCAGCCATCCCAATCCATCCCTGCATACTTCCGCCCAAAAGCGACAGCTTTGTATCTGCGTATCCTTTTGTCGCTGCGTGGTGATTTTGTTCTGGCGCTCCCAGGTATGAGATATGGTTCCCACCCATATTTAAATCTTTTGCCATAGTCGACGCGGAGATATAACGATTCAAAAAATTTTCTTCAATCCACTGTTTCGGAACCACTTCATCTTCATTTTGTGGATTTGAGTTTATATTTCTTATTCTATACTCTCCCATCCCAATGTCGCCCTGCATAGTGCCCCCTTCAATCGGTAACCTTTTGCCTGTACAAAATAAACATACGCTCGATTCACCAAGTTATAATCTTCTGGCCATCTCACGTTTTTCACTAAATGACCCTGAATATCCAATTCACTTTCGCCAGCACTTTTCGAGTCGACGTACCTTTCGTCGCCACGTCGCCTTCTTCGGTTGGAGACAATACGTTTTTAATTGAATTGTTCTCCACATCGATCGGGTCACCCCTTTTGAAAAATTTTTCATTTACGTATTTCTTCCTCACTGCATCCATTGGACCCTGCGGCGAGCCAAGATTCACAATGCTGTGACCAGACATGTCAATGGCTTGACCTTTTCGCAAAAAGTTGCTGTTCACATATTCATGTGAAACTCCACTCACATTTGTAACATTTTCTCCCGTTGTGGGACTACGACCAAATTTGTCAGCTGGCATGTTTATTGTATCACCAAAATTTGTTTATTTCCTGCAGCGCTTTTCCTTTTTGCATCTCTTTCAAAACAAAA
>Ga0210059_1003595_pt1 | contig 24870 bp, 14 predicted proteins | sample Ectturendosymbi2_FD_188042 | JGI IMG/M metagenome (GOLD analysis project Ga0210059, IMG submission 188042) | Ecteinascidia turbinata endosymbiont from Florida, USA - Sample 2 (SPAdes) (version 2) | ecosystem: Host-associated > Tunicates > Ascidians > Unclassified | place: Key West, Florida...
GGCAAAATGTCTACGCGGGCCGGATGAAATGGCTTCGCGGGCCGGATTTGGCCCGCGGGCCGTAGTTTGGTGACCCCTGGTATAGGACAATGAGTAGTAAAAATCAGAACGCAGGAATCATACAGAGTTTTAACGTTCTGACCAGGACGCAGCAATATCAACGCAAAAAAACAAAGTACTGCTACACTGCACTGATTTCGTAACTATATTGCGTTTTTTTATTTTTACTTTATTTTTTGTTTTAAGGAATTATTTGAATCAAACCCAGTTATCAAAACTTGATCGCGTTTACCACAAAAGCGATACAGGAAAAATGTTTCCTTTAGAAGCTACTTTTGGTTTAACTCAAAATTTTTGAACTGTTTTGACTCAACTCTCCTCAGATGGTAAATTTCATTAAACTGAATGAACTCAACCAATTTTCTAACTGTAGTTAATTCGAACTCAATCTCAACCGAACCTCAAAGCAAGCTTTGAAAACTCGCTAAGAAGTTTGAGTTGTGTGTACAGTCCAGTCGTCACCCGAGAAACTTTTTTGGCCAAAAACGTATAAGTAAGGATGATCTAATCATTATGTAATGAATGTGAAAATAATTCTCGGCATATCCCAGGCAAAACAGGTCCCTTTTTTGCTTAGAACTACATGCATTTGGTAATGTTTGAAGCAAAATATTTGAGACAATTTTCACAACCGAACTGAATTCGAGATGTTTTAAAGAGATGTTTTAAATAACTTTTGGAGCTTTCTTACATAATAAAGACTATATGTCGCTCATGCTGTTCAAGCAACAAGCAGAACAACGCCTACTAGCCTAGCTTGAAAATTTTTACCAACAAACCAAATCTTAAATAAACAGGGAGTGACGCTAAATCAGACGAACTTCAGCTTAGACGTTGACAGGTGAAGATTAAACAACACACCACTCCCATTAATTGGTGATCGGCAAACTTTCGTATGATGGCCTAAACCACCCTTTCAGTCGTAATTAAAGATCCATGCCTACTTTTGAAGGCCCAATTTGAAACTTATACTGCATTCAGTTACCTGTTATATATTAATGGTATGTTAATGTCATAGACTGTATAATGACAAAAGCAATGCTTTGTTAACGTCAAGCAATCAATGTTCCACATGCGTTACAGTAGCTCAGGCCTGCACAACAAACGGCTCGCGAGAGCTTTCGCAATTGCAGAAAATGTTGCAGCAGCCCGACTTCGGATATATAATTAATTGTCGTTCCAGAATTTCTTTCAAACTACAAAAAATGAAACATATTTTGCGGCCCACGGCAATTTCTGTTGGTCAATTTGGCCCTTCCAGGTTCCTGACTTGTGCAGGCCAGCAGTAGCCTGTGTTTTCAGGGTTCCTACGCAATTCTGAATATAAATTTCCAGACTTTTTCAAATTTCCGGACGTTTTCCAGACCTAACATTTTCGTATGACCTACCTAGGTCAAATACAGGCACAATAATATTTAACACGATAGAAGTAAACTTATATCAATCTTCAATAAAAATTATGAAAATTCATGTCGAAAGATCAAGTATGGAAAATTATTTTCCTTTTCCATACTAACAAACAAAAAAAATTTCCAGACGGGAAAATGACAAATTTTTTCCATACGTTTCAAGACTGCGCAGGAACCCGTGCTTTTGCCCAGCTTGTCGGCGCATGACTGTAGCTCTTACACACCACGCAGCCCAATCAAAAGTGCTAAACGGGCCACGATTGGGCCGAAGCCTACAGTATGCCGACCACTACGTTAAACGAAGCGCCCAATCACGTAAATTGCAATCGGAAAAAATGTGAAGTACCGGGAAATAGACGGGTGTAATTTACGTCCATAGGAAGCAAAAACGTTGAGGGTTAGAAAATTATCACACACCACAAGGAGGCGACTTTCGCAAGCAACAATTAACAATACCCTATGATTGCATACAACACAAAACAGCATCATGGAGAAATGTGTCTAAACGTCATGACGTAGCACTAAACATCCTGTGATACAGATACAACTGTTTTGAGAAGGAAAAGGAAACAGTCTTGGTAGGACACGCTCTACGAAACCGCTTTTTACGCTCGATCGCAGATAGCAGTCGTGCTGTAAGTCTCGCCTTCAACAATAGCCCGAGTTCGAGCGGTTAATAACACCCCAGCGTCCAATAAAACGAAAAAATAAAGCAGTGTTTATTTTTTCAAGTCGCTGCGCATTCACACTTGCGGAAGCAGTTCCTGGAACAACGCCAAAAGGCTCATGAACTTCAGGCAGCGAAACAACGGCAGTGCCTACCAACACTAGAGCCACGGACGCCCCATTGTCAATGGTCAAAAGCGCCCCTTGGCGATCCGGCAAGTTAACAGAATCACCCATTGTGCGAGCGAATATTGCCTATAATAAATGCATCTTTGCGATACAACGACGCACCGTTCTATTATACGAGAGTTTGTCCAAAAACGTACATATGGAGTCAGCAAGGCGCCAGATCGACCAAACTGGCTAGTTTGTTAAGTGCAGAGATGCGCTTCGTTCAACAGTGGCCTGCCCGCAAGATAACCTTACGGTGGAAGGCTTGAATGAGAGGTTTTTATTACCGGGACCTCAAGGGCTATGATTATACCGAAGAAAAAATAACGCAGCTGATTCGATTGCGGGTCTCACTCAAGCAAATGCGTCGTTTTGCAGCAAGCTCCGTAATTTGAAGAGTTCTTCAACTGGTAAACAAGGCGAAGGACTACCGGAGGTGGTTTGTTCAGAACATTAGAAGCAATTCGTCAATAGGAGCTGCGCGGACGAGTAGGGAACGCAACACCTCAGCACACGCGCCCACCATTTCATTACTGGCAAGACGGAGAAGGCGACAAAAGTTTTCACGGCCGGCCACCCCGGATGCTGAACAATGGCTTGAGTAATTAGCCACCTAGTTTGAGAGCTCGCAACACAAGGGGAAAGCTTTCAGCTGTCAGTTAAAAACAAACAAGGTGGCCCATTTCTGCTTGTTCACGACAGTGTGCTGGCACGACAAATTACTCTGGGCAGGAACATCAACACATGCTTGCAACTGAGCCGATTAGTCCAATGTATGATGTAGTGCGGATAAACAAAATATGACGATATAACCATTAAACACATAGAACTTTGGGGTAAGCTGAACTTTCCCCAAGGAATGGATTTTGGACGGTTTTGACGATATCGACATCGGTGCCCCGCAGCCATAAACAAATCAAAGCATCTATTTCCGGCAGTAAAATCATTGTGCAATCGACAGTGGAGAACAGCCACCAACAAACCCACTGCAAAAGACTTGCACAAACCTTCTGTCTGTATTTGAAGTGACGGTAAGTCGTTTCGCTGTAACAGCACAAGGTAAAATTATTGGATCCAGCTGTAGCAGATGCGGAAAAGGTTCACCTATTTTCAAACATTCGCTTTTCACCAAAGCTTTATTCAAGATTTGATAAAAATTTAATGCAAAAAGCAGTTCTCTTGATGTTTCGAAACAATAATTTTTATTACAGGCTGAGAAATTCTGTATAACGAAACATTCTGCTTGGTATGAAAATCGGGAAAAAAACGATAATTAAGATCTAAGCAAGAAGTAGGGTAGAACGTTCCTAGAAGTTAATGCACAGGCTCAGCAATCAGTGTAAATACGGGTGGGAAAGTTGAAAGCGCTTACTGCCCCAAGGTGTACATCTGATTGCCCAATTTCAACCTCAATTACAACTTTCGGTGCAATACGAAAAATCTTGTTTCGGATTAGTTCAAGGCACAATTATTTAAGCGGAAGCCTTGCGCAACTCGAACGCGTCGCGATGCTTCTCAGTAAAGCGTTTGAAATTAGAAGGAACTTCTCAGGGTTGTATGAACAAAACGACTGTCATGGTTGTTACAAGCACTTTTGTTGGGACTATCACAACAGCGAACCATGTGGAATTCGTCCGCTTTCATTTCCCACGTTGATAATGTCACAAAACCTGGGTTTATTTTTTCGGTAATTTATCGGTCATACACCGAATTTTTTTAAATGACCGAAAAAAATTGAGTAAATTCGGTCATAATGTCTGAAGAGGCAGACTAGTGAATACTGTTACGGCGAGTTTTAATACTACTATGGGACAAATGACCGAAATGTCTTAGCGAAAAAAGAATAGCATAAAGCTGTAGACCTTTAAATCGACAAGCACTTTGCTTAAGAACCGGTAAATATTTCTTCGGTTGCTTACAGGCGTCAAGAAGGCGCAGGACAAACCAGCATGCAGTTTTAACAGACTCGAATTTATGCATAAAACATGAAGCTCACTTAGCAGGCAAGACACGTCGATATGCCAATTTATCAACACTATGGCAACGACGAACCTTGCCATGGCAACATCAAGTGCAAAACACAGCAACGTAATATCTTGCTTGTATTAATCTACGCTCCAGTTCAAAACGATTTGCATGTGAGTAGGTTCGCGAAGATGCAGTAATGCAAATCATGACTGTGGATAAGACATTTTTTCGAGTATCCTCATGCAAAACCTAAACTATAAGCTTGAAACGTAAGAAGTACATCGTGGTGGTCTTCGGTAGAGCGTAGCAGAAAACTCATTAATAATTTGGACCGAATGCCGAACTTAGTTGAAGCCTACACCGGAGCTCAGCACGTAATTCAAAACCGCTATTGAATAATATATAAAAGAAAGTTCCATCGTTAGCTTCAACGTGCACCACGTCGGTAAAGTGGCCACGTAGAATACCTTGTAAACAAGATTAAAAAGACTGGTCGAGAGACAGGGGTCGTTGATTCGTGGTTTGCTCATAGCACGGAGCATGTCTATACTGAAAGCAGCCTGTCATCCCAAACGAGCTCAGGAATGTTTACATCGACCGAGGTTTTGTTCTCAAAGGTTGATGCATTAAGCAGTGGACGTCAGTTCAACCCGCACATACTTATAACATTGGGGTGGGGCTATGCGATATGCACAAATGGCTTAGGTCAAGCTTTCATAAGAATGCAGCAAATGAGTTTGGATTTGAACGAAAAGGTGCGGGATGGGATCGCCGATAAACGACACACGATGACTTGCTAAGAATAAGAGTGTTGTGATGTGTTTTAACTGGTACTTTCAGACCAAAACTCATACCGGTATTTCCGTTACGGTCAATGGCCGGCTGGCGTGAGATACAAAAACCAACAAACATAGATTTCACGCTGCTAAGACTACTCTCTGGCGCCTTAAAGCGGCAAGACGACCAAACGCGGTTTAGGTTCATCCAAATGAATGAACAAATGTAGAGGGCAGTATTGCTCGACCGCAATACTTAAAACCGCCTGAAAACATGGACCAAAATGTCATAATATTGTTCAAATGAAATAACAATAAACCAGGATTGGTAGGCAAGAAAATAAATTTCTTAAAAATCTATGTTCAAAGACAGACTTGAGCATCAACCACAATGAGAACGCTTTGTTTTTTAGAGTAACTGTACGTTTACTTATAGTTTCGTAGGCAAAGCAACGGAACATAAAAAGGCTAACTTGTTTGATGGCAAATACTTAAAGCTGCACGTAGTGAAATCCTGGAAAGACGTTAAGGCGAATTCAAAGAACTCAGCTGTCTAACAGAAAGTGCCACGTTCTGTCTTTGCAGGCAGCTCGAGACGAACAAAACAAAGACATAGATACCTTTACAAAAATACAACGATGGAACGCTTTCATTTCATACAGTCACCTCATTGCAACTCAAACCTCTTAGTATGCAAACCTGAAATACACTCGTATTACATCGAAGTTAAGCTCAATCTCAAATACTTGCAACTTTGTAGACAATGCGACAGGCCGCAAAATAAGGAGACAATCATACCAAAACGAGTTCTAGCCACAGACGCAATTGGAAGTTTTGATGAAAGGGTAAAACTTTTTTTTAAATACGGGCTGGTTCGTGATACATATATATCCGGAACAAACCGCAATTTGGTTTTCTGGGGTCTATACAACAAGGATTGATCACGAATGCACACATTTATGATCTGTTAGTTGCAATTTCTAGACCCACAACACAGTATTTAAGATTCAGCACCTCGATGTTGTTTCAATTTCACTGTTGTTTTTGCAGCAACAAGTTTTAAACTGCACGCGATGGTACGGCAAGATAACAATACGCTAAAACAGCCCAACACTGGCAGTTGGAAGTACGTCAGATATTAAACTGTACTTTATTTCATTTAAATGTAAACCTTCAGTAAAGGCGAAATCAGCTTTGCTGCAGGATTCGAGGTTCTAGTCATAACAACGTTCCAACAGAAATTAATTTCAAACTATTGTGTGTTTGCAACATGATTGTAAACGATTGTGTGTTTGCATGTAAAGAAATGCCAGCATGTACTTCACGAGTATATAATATATATGATACAAAGGATAGGACAGCAACAGTACCACACAGCCACTCGCCTTGATGCTCTTTAGCGCCACCGCACCACTGCAACTTCATTGCATACAAACCGCATTTGGCGCACTGGCGATAAAACAGGAGCAATCGATTGCTTTACTTTCAGCTATGAGCGACTGGATTTGTTTGGGAAGGCTTGAATTCAGGCTCGCAATCGATGACCTGCACTCTTTGCCTCAAAATGTCCCTTTTTTCTCGTGCAGGCACATCGAAACCAAATACATCACAACAAATTTTATGCAGTTGCTCTTTTGAACATTTGGCAGCAATCTTTCGCAAACGGACGAAGCGTAGCCAGTTGTTTTCATCCGAAGTAGAAAAACTCAAGCTTTAACATTGGTCCAATTAAGCCTAATCAACATCATCATCTTTCACAACTTTTAACAATGCTGCTGATTCATGACGCACGCCAAAGCACTGTTGTAAACACGCAACGCTTGTTGCGATGTTTTCATTGTTGTTTGGTCAAAAGCCACAGCGGCTGCGCACCCCCGGGCATTTTTAATCGGTCGAATCCGGCTGAACAAACAAGGAAAAATATAAAAACCAGCCTGTGCGCAAAACTGCGCTAAGCAGGAAAATATCAAAAATATCATTTTCGCAGCAGATGTTGACGCGTGTTAGAAACGCGCCAACCAACCAAACACGCGATTCCGAACCTACACCTGGCGAGATGGAGCAATGTTAGTCAAATTTGGTAAAAACGAACCTCAGAACATTCTACGCGTCTTCTGGGACATCGAAATTACAAAATATAGTAGGAAAAACTAAACAGAGGCCATGTTTATGACTATCATAGCACTTGTATCAGCAGACTCTGCCGTTCACGTACGACCTGGGCATGAAATGAAACGAGACGAGACCGGTACAATAGTGCAATCAAGAAAGAGGAGTGGATCGCACAAATAACACCAATGAATGCTGCCAGGCACTTTAGTTGCTAAGCAGCAGAGAGTCTTAATTGTTTTCCAACAACTTTACACCTGAAAACATGCAGATGCCACCAGACGAAACAACTTCGTTCGCACCAACGCATGTCCGCTATCGCAGAAAAAGTGAAATGCAAAAAATGACCGAAGAGCCCTCCATGACCTTAAAGTGTAATGCGGTGTCCATGAGCATTCATAACAGGTTTAAACAAATATTCAGCAGTTTTGTGTCAACATACAAGAAACGTCTTACATACATTTTTCCGAGTATTTGAAATACTATGGAAAGCTTGCTCGAATGGTGCGCTTATTTTTGGCTTTGCTCTTCTTCAACTCTGGCCATGTTCTCAACAAATGTTATCAACCTGCAGCAGATCCACTCGGTATCGCGATGGCCTTTGACATGTCACCTAACAAACCACAACTGGCACGATTGGATAATTGCGATAACCCTGATAAAAAGATTAACCTTACAAGTGACTCTGTTCGCCAACTGCCGGTACTTTGCAAAACACCTTTGCTCAAAATAGACGACCGATGAAAACGCCGTGTTTACGTTGCTGACCGGGGCACGCGACCCAAAGTAACCCGCGCTTGGCACAACGCAACAATGCAATTTATTGTTGCGTCACCCGGTTGCATCACCAGCTGCGACCGCACAAACAGCGATCGACGCCCGGAACGACGCGCAGCTCTACAACAATGACACTCTTTGAAAGCAGAAATCCGGCGCGAAAATCTTGTACACTTGGGATTTGGCGCCTCTGACTTCAGCAATGACAACGCTTAAGTCGATCGAGCTAGACAGAGGATCAAGTACGTCAGATACGGAGGCGGACTCATCGGATCAGCTTGGCGATTGGCACAGGCCGACAAACTTTCACTTGTTCAGCGCGTGCAGGAACCGCGCCGCGCCACCATTCGTTCCGTTGCAAACCGCAAAACCTCTTGAGTTGACAAATCCTGACTGCGACTGAAAACCACTGCGCGGAACACAATGCCGAGACCGAAACTAATGCCCCTCCTACAAAACACTTGCCAGGAGGCCTTGACGAAGCACCGTATGCGACGTGTGCAGACGCTGTTCCGCGCAAAACCCTTACGCAATTTAACGTGGGACACACACGCCGGCGCATGTTTGGTGACGCACGGCGAAATTACGTGGTGCAAAAACTTGATCGATGACCAGGCGTTCGGCTGCGAAACAACACTACAAACGTATGTGCGTGCGGAAGACAACGTCAACGCAGACGTTCAGCATGACTTCTTTTAAAGGCGTTTTTTGTGATGGGCGCAATCGGCTATAACCGGCATTTCGTCGACTCGATATTCAAATAACTGCCGACGAGTTTTGAGCACAGAGCGCTGACCTTCCACTGAACACAATGATCTAAGCAGAAGCATCCCATCGATTTTTTTGTTTGAAATCAGATTTGTTTCATTTTAATCAGTTTTCTTTAAGTTTTGTGATAACATTCAAATTTTGTGTTTCAGGCATTCTTTTGAATGGGTTATGTTAAATTATTGTTTTTTTCTTTTCTCCATTTTTTCTTCTCTCATTTATTGCTCTTTTCTCCCGCTGTGTGTTTTAACTAATTGTTGCTAGTTGGTCTTGTCTTATCACACCTAGTGTCTTTTGCTACTTATTTGTGCTTATTCTAAATGCGTATTTACAGTACGGTACTGTCAACAATAGCTCAATATGTTTTTCACGCAACCTTTGTCTTTGTTTCGTAATAATCACTGCTTTGCGTACTTCCACTCGTTTTTACGTTTGATTTACTTGGACTGAAGACGCCGCATGGCGAAATCGATTTCCTTTAAATAACATCAATGCGTGCTGATTTTTGTTACTTGTGCAGTGTGCACAGACAGCGCTTAAGTTGAAGATATGGATAGACAAGAATTGCCGCAGTTAACAGAAAGGAAGACACAGGTTGATACTGATGCTCAAGAAACAAGTAGAGCTTCCAAGTATTATGTTAAACTACTGTTAAATGTAACCCCAAAATGGCTATAACTCAGGAGTAGGCACAGTGTGCGTTATGGATTATACTGAGACAAAGCCTGATGTGCAGACGTAGCGAAACTACAGAACCAAGTATAGAAAAGGTCCACCATCACGTCCTTCGTATCGCGCATGCCACAGGAAGTTTATGGAGACAGGGACAGTGTTAGATGAAGGAGTGGCCGACCAAGAACATCTGGAGGAAAACATCGATCGTGTAGGCAAGTTATCTGCTTGTTCTCCCAGAAAGTCCATACGTGCTGCTACCAGACAGTTGGAACCACTACGTTCAACAGTGCACAAAGTCCTACAAAACTTGGATAACCACTGTTTACTTTAAGACAAACCTAGTTAACAAATCTTGTCAATTGCTGTTTTAATAGGTTTTTTAAATTGTAAAGAGTCTTTGTGGACAACCAGTATATCTGAATGATTTTGCAACAATACCAGCAACGACATCACCTTAACAGAGTGTAAAAAAGAGGACGCTTTTTGCAAGATGTCGCACGTCGGCGATCGAGAGATAAACGCCGATTTTGCTCGGGAGAGTGCCGAGCAACGAAAATGCTACAGGTCGCACTCAAAACTCAGCCGTAAGCGCTGCTGCAATTACCGATGTTATTAACAGCGGGCGAGGCTGCGCGATTCTGGCGATACTTCAAAAACAAGGACGCTGAAACCAAGAGTTGGCTTTAACGATCGAGAAGCAGTTAGCGAAAGACAATGCCCCGGCGTTCTCAGGCGGCGCTACGCAGTTGATCGAAAACGGGCTGCCAGCGACTGATAATGTAATCAAGCTTCGTCGTGGTGACCAAAGACATCGATACGCAGACGTTTTCAACAAACTGACAAAAACTCGCCGCCTTTTGCAAACAAACGCCCGCCTACAAAGACACCGCTTTGTCCGCGTGAAAGTCCTTTTGACGCCGTCAAGCGATCTTTCCGACAATAGACAGTGTCGAACAGTCACAGCGAACATGTATTCCCGTCAAGCGCGCGAAGTAGGGAATTTCACTTGTTAACAAATCGTTGCCCGTTTAATCGACCTTTGGCAACGAAGTTTCTCGAACCGCACCAAGCAACGCTTTGGTCGCTGCCCAACTTTTGTTAAGAATCATACAGGATCGTGGTCGTGGTGACGGGTATGGATTCCCACGGCCTTCTTTCGCCCTGCACTCGGGTTTAGATAAATATGAGCTCCGTGTATCAATTAAACGATCGTCCACTGGCGGAAGTGACTCCATGGACTGGCTAAACGCGTCCAGGACGGATTGCAATTGTGACATTAACTCAGCTGTCAAAGTGAATGATGTGTTTTAAGTTTGTGAGCCAGTGAATGTCATGATGATTGACTAAATAAAGCGAACAATGAATACGGCAACACTTTTGTGAAAACTGGACGAAAAATATACATGTAAATTTTAAAGAAACAATAGTAAGTAATAACATCATGAAAATGATGTAAAAATTAGGGTTACGTAGTGATTCCGATGTTTAAAAAGTATAGAGCGAGAAAACGTTTGCGACAGTCAAACACGTGAGCAAATCGCGCTGGTGAAAAGATAATCGTGACGCAAAATTACGGATTCAAATAAAATCATTTTAGATGTTTCGAGAACAACTGCTTTCATATACAACAAAACCTGCTCACTGTTGTTTCTAATTCGAGTTTGCCACACTGCTTTGGTCCAAACAGTGTTCGCTACAGAAATACGCGTAAGCCTGTTACCGGGTGTGCCGCCAAGTATGGCCATTGTTATTGGTGTAAAACTGTGAACGATGATACTACTGAAGCGTTTACGTGAAACACACACAGAACTTACGACGATCAAGTTTTCATCTTCGACAAAAAACTTCGAACGTACAAAATCTCGTTACTTTGGATCCTATTTTTTGTTTCGCACCCCTTGGAACTATGAAATGGTGACATCAACCTCAGAAACTTTCGAAAGCAACTGGACCGGCGTGCAGCAGAGCACTGAAAAAACTGCTGCCAAGTCTTTGAAAGATTAAGCACACCAAGTTAAAAACTGCAGCGTTTGCATTTAATGTACAGCTTTGATGGAGGAAAATCAATATATTTGATTTTTGAAACAATGCAATAAACAAATATGCTGAAACAGCATCATCGCATTTGTAATTAGAAAACAATATACTTTCTCCGATCACCCAAAAATACGGAAAATTGCACTCTGCTCAGGTAACCAGCGTGGCGGATCACCCTGGGGCTTCTTTTGTTGATTTTATATACTTAGAAAAATATTAGAAACCTGTGCTTCCATGACTTCTGATTTTCAGAGACAAATGGAATGGCACCGGAGTTATTTTACAAAAATGTCCCTGAAAGCCTATATACGGGACATATGGGTACGATACTACCCATGATTACCTGATGTGTAGCAAATTTCGAACACCTTACTAAGTTAACATTTCAATGCAATTTAAGAGCAAAACCTGTTTGGCCAGATATGACCACCGATATCCATATGTGAAGAGTCTTCCTACACGATGACTTGATATGAAAAAAAACGGATCTAACACGTGCATGACGTTCTCCACGCAGAAACAAAAAATCCCCTCTAGATAGTCCCCTTTATGGTGGTACGTACAGTGCATAAAATTCCTATGATATGTATGGTGCGCTGCGCAGATAAAATTTTGTTGCGAAAGTGATTGACAATGGACGTATGGAAGTAAAAAATAGTTTGATCTGGAAAAAACGGATGTCACGTGTCCCAGGAAGACGTACGCAAATTAAGGGTGGCATTATACCCTTCGTATCCTGACTCGAATAGCATTTTATGGTTTCCTGAGCAGGGTTAAGGGATTTTTATCAGCCTTAAAAAGAATCATAATGACAATTAACAACAGGAAACTTGGAAGGCTTGCAAAGTCGTATAGGAACAACAACGCAACAACCAAAGTACGGTCTCATTCAAATTTTAAGGACGATGACGATTAAAACATGATTAAAATTGATGGCAGCTTTGCCCCTGATTGCCTTAGAGCAACAAAACACCAAATTTTCTTAAATGTGTTTCTGAGAACCGCATACTTAGGAGAAAACGTGCCCTTTTCGACACAAACGGGCTCAGATTTTAAACCGCGCATCTGACTTGTGTTATTTTTGTCACCGCGATGCTTCCACAACGTTTCCTACTCAAAGCTTGAGGAACCAACAGTGGAGATAATTGCTCATTAGCGTAGAAACAACAACACATCTAAATTTAAGTATTTCTTAACTGACTAACACATGCCTCATAAACTCACTCATCTTTTAGCGAACCAGACCGAGAAAGCACCAGAAAATGCCTCCAGCATTGTTTGATCCTTGAACCATTGCGTCACCGGGTACGTAATTCTGTTTACACTGATGAGCTATGACGCAAACAAGGAAGTCCTTTCACAGTGGCAAGCAATCAAGCGAAGGGCACTGAGCCAACCCAAACGCTCTTGCTATTCAAATCTGCATTTATCAGGTTCCCCAGAACGAAATCGAAGCGTAGTTAGATTGCCCTGTCTTGCACATGACGCAGGTTACAATGCGTCATTGCTTGTACTTGATCTGCCAGGACTTGTTTGCGTTCTTTTCGACGCTTTTCTATCATTAGCATATGCTCGTTTCAGACGGCGACAGATCTACCGCCGGGCTCCTTCGCAGCACGAAAGGCAGGTACCGAAAATGCTTTCTGGCCAAGGTATGCAAGGTTGAAACGGTTCGGACATGACCTATTGCGCCGTGTTCTAAGAATTCTATTTTAACGCTGCTTACAACCGATTTTCTTACTGGTTTCAAACATTAGATTCTATTTGAGTAAGAGCTGATGATGCCTACCTAGTCTCTGGCGAAATATGTACTCTGATAAAATCTTAGTGTCCGATTCTTGCCTTGAAAGGATTCCTTTCGATAGACAGTGGTTTCAAACATATTTGAAAAATCTATCGCCAGTCTTTTCAGAATTCACACAACTTAAAAAAAGCTAGAAACAGTGCTCTTGTTGGAGACAGAAACACTCTCAGGAAAATCTTCAATCAAAGCAGCCACTTCCTTTGTTGTTACGTTTCGAATGCAACAAACGATGGGATCACCTAGCAACCGATTGTGCGTCTCATTTGTTCTGTGTGAGCTGAAGCCAACGAATCTGCCAACCGCCACAAGAAAATGCTTATAGTTATACAGGTAAAAGACTGATCGCACACTTTTTAGTGTAGAGTGCCACTGTCCAACTATCCGAGCAACTGTGGTTTATTAGTCGAATTGTTAAAATAACAAATCGCTGATTCAGATACAATTCACTGCTTTGCAGTGTCACAGCTGGTTTTGGCGAAAAAAGTTTTCTTCGTGGTTAGCTGAAAACGGGCTTAATTCCAGCACGATGCTTAGAATTTGACTTGCGCATCGAAACTGTGAAAAAGTATAAATAATATCTGGTTCGATTCTCAGAGGCTAACGGTAGGATGATGAGATCACTACAAAACTGATCTTCCTTCTGCTGCACACAATGGAACACCCACCATTGCTTGCAGGTAAAAGTCGTCGAACTCTCCACTTTGCACCATTACGTCCTCGAACGAATCTTCAATCTCTGAAAAATTCTCCTTCAAAACAGCCGAGTTTCGTTCAGTCCATATGAAGATCTGAAACAAGTGCAATAAAGCACTTAGCTTGGTGTCGTGCAGACAATATCATCTATTCTCAAACAGTTCTTTTTGCCTCTAAGCTTACAATCCGGTGAGTCGGTTGTGACCTTGCACTTAAAACAGAATGCTTCACACCAAGAGCGGCGAACCTGTGCATCATCACAGCCGACATAACTAATGGAATATCAGGGACGTATCACAAAAACTCAAATTTTGTCTTACGATGAAAAATACGACGAAGTAGGCATATTTATTTACTTTAACATGCAAATCCAACATATTTTTATTACTGGGAAATGCAAATCCGGCGGAATGGAAATTCTCACGCGGGTCACCTTAAAGGTCACGCGGGACGCAGGTTCCCCCCCGCCCCTGCTTTATACCAATGTTGAAGTATTTCAAGACACTTCAGCAAAGTAAACATTATCCTGAGTATGGAAGCTCTCAAAAATGCAAAATAAAAGACAAACACTTGACAAACAATAATCAGGAAGGAAACAAGCGAGTCGCAAGCACAAAGCTAAGTCAGGCGGAAACAAACGCAAAAAATAAAAGAGAACGTCGGGTCTGGATCACACACGAGCCGAAATCTGCCACCAACAAAACAATAGCAACCGCGAACCCAGCAACTTAAGTTCCTGAACTGAATTCACTTCAATCGATAAACCGATTGTTCGAACGCGGAACGTTAGTTCAACCGACTAACGATTCACGAAGCGAACCATTGAGCCTTTCTCAAAAGATGCCAGCATTGTTTTCAACGGTGTACGTACCAAAGGCTATTCTACGACCCAGCCAGCCTCTATCGTCTGAATTTTGCCAAAGTTGAAGAAACTGAACAAAACTTATGAAGAGCTTTAGTTGCACTGCAACGTTACACTGGCGCTTACAGCTGCAGTACGTCAAAACCAATTTTTCTTGTAATCACTGGCATATTTCGATTACAGATTGTTGCACTCACACAATCGCAAGAATGTTCAAACTGTTTGATCATCAGGTGCCGCTCGAGAGCGAGCCATTTCTCGTCGGCCACTTGAACGAAATGCGATACAGTGTCGCTGGCCTTTTGGTAGCTCGATTGCACCAGGTTGGCGCAACACCTGAAAAAATGCAAGCCCTTCATTTTTCAGAGCACACACAAGACGCAGCAACGCCAATGAAAACACATTAGGTAACAAGAGTAGTCTTCAGACGAGACAGTGAACACCTGTTTGGAGATTATCAGTGCTTTCAGAACTAAACGCGCTGCGTCTTTGATTTCTTAACGAGGCAGCGGCAAAAGAAAACAGATTTAGAATGAAATCGCCGAGCTTAACTGGTGTTTTTTGTGACAGACCTTGTAACCGTTAACTGTACGATCAATTGAAACAAACTAAGCAATTATTTACGAAACCATTGCACATGATGGCCGTGAAGACCTGAAAGAACACCGGCAAAGTGGAGGTCGCAGGTCGGCAGGAATTGTTAATATATCAGGTCGCAAATTGCAGAAATAATAGAGCGGGAGGGCACACTGCGTTCACCATCAGCCGGAAAAGCCAATGGTGATTATGTTGCCCGGCGATATTACAAACTCTCACCGGGGAGATATCTCGCCGCAACCGCGCATGACCCATGCTCCGAGCGACGACTGCTCATTACAGCACCAGGTCAGAGCACTCGCAAAACTGAAACCGATACTTTGGGAAGGCGAGGAGTGACGTGGCGCTTTGAGTGACACGTTAAGCGCACAACAACGCGCAACAGACTTCGCGACCTGCAAACCGATAACGATGTTCTCAGTCCAAACGCGCTACCAACGCGACGACGCCCTTTCAATCGACACGGCTATGATGCAGTCGCGCTATTGAGTCTATAAAATCGCTGTTGGTCGATAGCTGGGCCAGAACCAATGTCGATCCTTTTTAAGGTTTTACGGCGTTGCGTTCGAAGACGAACGACGCGTTGTCATGGAAAGCACAAGCCCTGACGACAGGTTGTTTGCCGTCAAGCAAGCGAGATAAAATTACTCGGTTGCAGATCACGTCGACGCTTTGACACTTCAAGAGAATTTTCGGGCACGCGAACTGGCGTTCCTCAAAGGTCGCCGAGTGATCCGTCAACCGCGACACCGTTCAGTCCACTTCCCACAACGTACTGACCTTCTGTCAGCGGAGTCCTCCGTGAGCAGGCCCTCCAAAATGCGTTGGCCCCGCTCGTGCAGATGGCTCAGTTGTTTGTCGTCCAAGAGTTGTCTCATGTCTTGCTGGTGCTTTGTCAAGCAGGCTCGGGTTTCTTTCGCGGTGGATGGCATGGACTGTGACGTCATTAGCAGGGTCTCGCGCTCAAAGTTGTGACGTACGTTTTTGCAGAAATTGACAAACGAGTCAACGGTCTGCAAAACGCGAACGCATTAAATCGCGCATGAAACGACAAGCACGAGGCCAGAAACCTTTACTTCGTAACTTTGATCACAACAGAGACTTGCTAAATACAACATACTCTAATTGTGCGGAGATTCCTTAACGCATGGAAAATCGCTCGCGGATAGTTGTCAACCATACAGCGTTTATGGAAACGCATTGAAACATGCAGGTAAAAAACAATTTTTGCCCGATGCGCATACTTTTGATCTTGGACGTTCACAGAAGAACGTAAGCTTAACAGTTGCACAAAATTTGCGATTGCTTTTTTTTAATGAAAAAATTATCGTTCTAATAACTGGTTGCTGCATCTTTCGCGTTCAGTAAACGTCCATTACGTACAATCATCGTTTAAAGAAATGCAGCAAATCACAAACGTTGTAAATTTCATCGAAGTTGTTGAGCATCAACTGTAACATTCTTTTAAATGAAACCAATTAAAATTCGATACAAATTCGGGCTGCAATTTCAAAAACTGCCTGCAAGTTCAAGAAAATTTTGTCCTGTTACCCTCGAAAGTCACAATACATTCACTGGCAGCTACGAAAAGGTTGTCGAGGAATTCGAAAAACTGACGGTTTTCTTCGAATAATGTTGATTAACGTGGATGTTGAGCAATGTCATGCGACGGGAATAATTACTGGAAAATGCAACATTTCAAAACCCACACTAATACACAAGAAAGCTCTATATGAAAATGGATATGGTCTTTTAGACTTCACTTAAATTCGGTCCGCCAGTAATAGGTTATAATTGAGAAATAGGCTGTTGCAGATAGACTCGAAGTTACATCAACCGTAGCAGCATTAGTGACCGTCATTTTAGTGTAGCTGTTAAGTTAGGTGATCGCAGTTCCATCGTCCAACGATTATAAAATGCAACGAAAGACGAAATCGATCGCGCACGCTTGGATGCACACGGATCTCTTATTGTTGGCGAAAATCGGATACAGTATTTCGCAGGTAATATATTTTGTTGGTTTGCCGAATTTAACAGCTATTGAGTGTTAAATGAGTTCAGCTCCACCAAATGTGAAACCCCTCAGGGCGGCGCAACTGAACAAGCGAGGGATTGCTCAAAGAACTCATGCGATTTTATGCAATCGAAGGACAGGAACAAAACAACCCATACGTCATTTTTTCTGCAACGTCTGTCCAATCCTTCATTGGAAATATGAGTGGAGCAGTACAAATAAAGACACAGATACAATCAAGAAGTACATTCATCAAAATTAGCGTCTGATCAGTAACGAAAAATGTATCTGTCTCACCTTCATTCAATGACGCACAATACCCGCGCTGATTACCACGATTGACAGCGCCCCCACCCCACTACTATCAATCAGCCAACAACCACACACTGCGGAGTGAAAGTGTATTTCTACCTTGCTGTACCTTCAAGATTCACCGAAATTCATTCCGACATTTCATTCCAGCAGGAATCACGTCATTATCAATCCGACACGAAGCATTCAGGTGCTATCAAATGCAGCGGCTGCGGACAACCAACCAACACAAGCGATGAAACCGGTCAGAGCGCGACGTTCCTTCGGTTACACAGCGATCCACTCTGCCGTCAACTATAGCCAAGGATTTATGGACGCGTGCAGCCGAAACCAATGGCAGGGTTAACGAGCACGGAAGCACAATCTACCATCATTATTGGAAACTCAAGCAAACAAAAGCTGACCATCGATCAACCGCGCGACGCCCTTAGCAACTGTATAAGCAGGTTGCACGCTACAACGACGCTATGTGTAGGTAGAGGTCAGTCTCCTGCCCCATGCACCCCATGTCACTGTGGCAAAAAAATAACTTGCACAAAAATTCACGGGCAGGCGTTGTCCCTTAGTTTACTGCGTTGTCCCTTAGTTTACTATGTCAAGTGAAGTCCAGCACATGCGCCTGGTATGAGCAACCCTGCTCCTGACTGGAATCGACAGTATTACGGCAATTTGCATGGTACGCCGACTAAGACGACGTGGTCCAGATCTATGTCCACTTTTTCTGGAAATGAAAAGGATTTCACTAAAGCATGTGGAGCGCCAGAAATTTACAATGCGGAACTGACTACTTCCTACGATCACACTGACACTTCGAAATAACCTCACAAAAGTACCGCATTCGACAAAGAACAGCAACGTATGACGAACAAGTGAGAAGAGGTTGTTCATGAAACTCTAAATTAAATCAGCAGGGTGAAAAAGACACCGAAGAAATTAGCAACCGCTTCGATAGTACAGAGGCACTTTGGCGAATCCAGTTGGAGTTAGAAGTTTTTACAATTAGCACGACCGCTGACGTCAGTCAATCCGGCCAATAGAGCACAGAATATACTGCGCCGATTTGTGTCAGAGGTAAAACCTGCACTGAGCTGATGGCCACTCCACAACAAAGGTGATTGATTAAAAGAAAAAGAATAGGCTCTCTAAATCCACGACTTCTTTGCGAAAACTCCGCACATCGGTTAGGTGCTAGAGGCGCCGGTTTGGCTGATTACTAACTGCTTTTCGGAAATAGAGGTCTTTCCACGGCTTCAGTGTGGGTGTTCGTGCAAGCGCGTGGTGGGCGGACGGACGGATTCGGCAGAACAGCCTTTTCACACGACTTCAATTGCGAATAAAACGCCACAAGGTGCAGCTTTGAAAACCCAAATGAAATATGGTTAACCAATCTGACCACGCCGACTCGGTCTGAAGATAGATCATTTGATTTCTTTTAGGTTGTTTGGTACACTTAAAAATTTAAGTGAATGACACAAACTCCACTTGTTTGATGCCTATAAACACTCCAGTTGTTCAAAACCGATGAAATATGGCAGTGTCTCTTCGGGTGAGGAGTTGAAACAAAAATCGGGTAGAGGATATATTCTCGAGAAAAATCAAATTTGATCCGGCTTCGTGTTCTCTTCAATTTTTCACATTATACAGGTGCTAGGCGCATTTTAGGAGCTTGATGGCCTCTAAACCATTTGACGTAGTTGAAAATCATTTGAAGTTTGCGGAAGTTTACGGTCGTTCAAAATTACCTTGCTAGCAACCGCGAACCAAAACAGGTATGCAGCGGATGTAAAAGCTTGATTTTGTCAGCAGCAGTGATTTAACAACAATGGATTTACGCAAATCAACACAGTGCAAACAATACCAGCGAAGCTTTAAAACCATCCAAGTTGCCGTGTCTTTTAGCATCGTGTTGGACCGAACATCACAGATTTTATTCTTCTATTCTGTTATTTTTTACGTTTATTTTTTTTAATTTCTAACTCTTTTAACTTTTGCGGAAATTCAACAGAAATGTTAATTGCGTTATATGCAACCAATGTTAGGCTTTCTCTTGCACTGGCCAAGCACCAGACTGAACTGCACAACGTGCAAGATTGCACTTTATCATTTCAGGTCCAACCCACCGCCACTGTCATTAGCTTAAAGTCACCCACCACGTTATCGTTGTCGCTGAAGAGGTTCAAAAGTTAAACAATAGAAGCAACTCTTAAGTAGAAAGAGCCTTTGAGCTTCAAGAAACCAAGATCTTCAGAAACGAACTTGTTGTCCTGTTCATTAAATAGTTAATGTACCCATCCAAGCATTTCCGATTTTTCACGGTTAACTACGAATCACACGATGGAGACGAATTAAAACTTATAAGATGGTCAAAAAGGAAGCGCGTGCGACTACTTCCAAATACTAGGTATCATTTTCAAGAAATCTTAATGAAAGCGCCTGCTGGCATTTCAAACGCGTGCAGAAAAACTTACTTGACAGCACGCTCGTTTACTGCAGTTCTAAAAGTTTGCCACCATAAACGTTGTAATTTTTAGCACCTATGTTTTCGTCTTTTGTGCAACGGGATATCTTTTGTGCAACGGGAGGCCGCGCGTTTGTGCCCCGAGTTCGTCAGCGCGGCTATTGCCAGAACTTACAATCGATCGGCAGTATCGACCCAATACCGATTTTAAAGACGATTTACACAAGACGCACAACGCGGCCCACGCAGAACAAGCACTTCATATCCATGTGAAATAATTGCACTGGTCGCATTCACTTCTTCAATACGCCAAAGTGATCGCTGCCGACGAACCTCAAACTTCGCGCAGTATTTATTGGGTCTTTATTTCAGTCTCCATCACACTGCGATCGAGTCTTTACAATACCTGATTGCGCGCATTTATTACTGTTGTTCTTTTGGATAATAAGCGAACGTATTTTCGAAGCCCATGAATCGTCATTACATCAACCTGCTGCGTCACATCGTGTCCGCCTCGGTTGAGATTGGTTGCACTCATTCGCGATAAACGAAACCTATCATTCACCTCTGCAGCGATGTAATTGCAACACTCCTGCCGTCACGAGCAGCTAAGATTTCGTTCGTATCTTATTAGCGGCAGCAGCGCAAAAACAACGCAAGGCCAAATGTTGCGAGAACATAGCCTTAGAATGGCAGGGACGAAAAAGCGCGATCGACCGCTCAACCGCAAGCGTAACGTTACTGCTTCAGCCGAAGTTTTATCAACTGATAACAGAGTTAAGCCATTTGTAGACAGGTGGCAGATCTGTCAATGATCAAGCATGTTGTCCTAGTGCCGAGGAAGTCAATCGTGCGAGCGAAAAGATGCAAACGCTGAATATCTGTTATTCGTCGCGCTTTTTCCTATTGAACACCAGGCTGATGAAGTTTGCCGCTGCGCCCTGGTTTCGGCTTCGCAAACATCTGGTGTTTTGTTGTAAATTCTGACGTCGGAAAAACGCAAGCGCGATCCGAAACAAAAGCACGACTGGGGATTCTTATCAACGCGACCAACTGCTGGAAAGGCTGGCTGGAATGAAAAAATGCTCTTTCGAGGATTGACTACTCATTGCATCTCAAACTAAGGCAACACTGGGCAAATTGAAATAAACCCATACTTCACAGAAAACAGCGCTTTTTCTTCAAACTGGAGCTGAAACGACAATACATCTAATTCAGAGACTGGAAATGTTGCAGATTAGAACAAGCGACGGTCTGGGGGTGGCGGTGGCAAAAGTATGTTTGAACTGTTGACGGAAATTCAAAAAGTAGCACAAGAGAAGGTAAAGGGGCAAAAACAATACTCTTAAAAGTATGTCAGCTAGTACAGTCTAAACTGCGTTTACTCGTAGTTATCGGTGATATAAGTTAACAGCTGACAACAACATGACCACACCCACGGCCTACTTAAGATATCTTAAGCTTAAGTGGGCCGTGACCAGTGGTCATTGACCACAACCTTGTTACAGAGCTGCGCAGATAAAATCGCCACGGCGCAATGAAACCGCGAAACCGGTGAGAACAAGCAGCATGATCTATACCAGAAAAAACAAGCACTACTAATGACGAAATGGAAAAAACAAGCACTACCAAACACGAAATAACCTCTTGAAGTGCGAGTCCATGACTGAATAAACTGCCTCCATGAAGAGAAGCTTAAGCAAACAACAATCGAGGATATTTAAGGTAGCCGTAATACACAGACGTCGAATTCTTGCAGTCATGCTTGCCAATCAACCGTATCTTGTGGATCTTCAACAGCAAAGTGCTGACGGCCACCACAGAAATGTTTCCCATTTTCACTTTAACCGAATCTAACGCCCAGAGATTAAGCTACAGACAGCTTTCGTTCTCTTACGCTCGCACCTTTCGGTCGCAGCCAACACAGGATCTCGCAATGTCTACGCAGCGCTTGGATGGCCATTCGAAGACTTATGCACACGCTATTTGACGAATGGAAACTCCCAGCAGTATATGGGCGTTGCGCTTTCATACTGGAAGCAACTCGAACGGCAAAGACCCAATAATCTCACACAATCATCCAGGAGGCAAACAATTCGTGGTTTTACGGTCGATCTCAGCGGTAAGCTTTCAGCTATTTTTGTCAAGCAACAAACTGCGAATGACTCTCTTAAAAACACGACTTCATTTCAATATGTATGCTTTTGCAGGTACGAATTCCAAACGGCAAATAAAGTCTTTTAAACCTTTAGCCAGTCGAATTGCTGCACCCCACCGATTTCGTACAGGTCTGTCGAAAGGTTCCGCCTGAATGAATGAGCAACTCTAATCGCCTTTTTTGGAAAGCTAAGAACTCTACCTTTACTACCAACGCCACCATTCAACTCTTTATGTTCAGTGATAAACGCAATTGGAACAAACTGTCGAATCTTTGAAAACACAACCAAGGATAGCACAGCGAACTCTGAGAAATGCCAATAGGTCTTATCAATGTGGGGCAGTTGTGAAATATGTTTATTTGACTCACTGCAAAGTGACGACAAATCGAAGTCGAAAACGCGACTGTATTTGGGACGAGCAGAGTTTGCTTTCCTGCCGCCCAGGAGCCGCTGAGTCAATACCCTAGTCTGCTGACTGTAATTTTGACAACTAAACCACTGCATGCACTACCACAGTCTACATCAGTTTGGCTTCAGATTCATATAATTGCAAATCCCATTGATTTTGAGAAACTTCATAGTTACAGGTTGAAAAACGAACATACTGAAGGGGGATGTAGCGGCAAATAAGTTTCGAGAAGTCCTGGTCATGCATGTTTTCATGAGACTGGAAAGCGCCGTTGGTAATTTGACAACACTAGAAAAACAATTCACAACGCAACCACCTGACTTCGACTTAAGATAGGAAACACCTCATCGCTGCCTGAATATCTAAAGCAGCTGCTAGCAGGTCGCATGAGCAAGGTTCATGCAAGGCGGACTGAGAAAGTAGCCCAAATTTAAAGTTGTGCGTTGGTCTGCGACGCAAGTAATAAACTTTTATCATACAGTGCTCACCAGTCGGTTCTGAACCCATTCCGCTTGCGAGAATAGATACTCACCGCCGAGACATGCGGGAAGGTTAGACGCGGTAACGAGCTTGAACAGCCCGTCACAGGTGTTCACGATGTGGCACTGCACAAAACAAATCAATTGAAGCGCCAAGTGTCTGTTATCGTAGTAGGGGTCACCGATTTTTAAGCGTAGGCGACATCAAGAAAAAGCGTGGTGCTGATTAGAAAAACGGCTATACTGGGCTGCATAAACACACATTCAAGTCGTTTTTTTGCTTTAATCTGATACGAAGGCTCACCGTAAATCTTATCGACCGTGAAACATAATATCAAAGCAGTTTGATAAGTGGCCAGTTATTCTGCAAAGACTCGACGCATCGTATTCCACTAGCAAGAAGGATTCAGATGGGCATGTCAAAGCGGATAAATAAGCCAGATCAAGAGCGTTCGTGACAAGAACATTATACCGTCATCAGAAAATATGGAAGAAAGCCTCAGATGCTAAAAAACACGTATCATAAAAACTTGTTTCGTTAAACTACCTCACCTCAACCTGAAATAAGTCTTTCAGCTTTGCGGCAGTACTTTTTCCATCGTTTGATAAAAGTATAGTTTGATTGACAGGGACTTTGGTGTTGTGCTGCATATAAAAGAAACAAATAGAAAAACGGCTAACCACAAAAGAACGCGAGCATTATGCTACACGAACAAAGAGGGCAGTTGCAAAACACAAACAGATAATCTGTCTGGACCAGAGTAACAACAACTAGTAAATAAGATAATTTGCCATTGTTGCGGAAACAGGCTTACGGTATAAATTCGCAAAGCGCTCAAAAGACTTTCGCGTGATGGATCACTGGAATTCCGCTCATCCAACAGCATTGCCACTTCATTGAGCCTGGACCTGCGTCGAAGCAATACAATTTCGCAAGAGTATTAAGGTCCCATTTCACCATAATAAGCGTCAAATGAGACTAAAGCATTTCGAACAACTGTCGACAACATTAACGCATTAGGGTAATTATCAAGCACTGAGATGTTTCGCGCATACGTTGCATAGCAACGGAAAAGAAAGCCATGGAAACAAACATTTGCGCCAGTTCATTTCATGATGCCATTCAGTATCGCATACACGTATGTTTTTCAACAGACGACTGCTTTCTATGCTTTATCGACCGTTTTGCCGAATGAAGCAAAATTCCTCAACAAGAGAACTAGCACATTTCATGTCAATTACGGCTTTACATGAAAATGCAGGGTGACACAAAAAAACGGTCATCACCTAAACTTGAATTACTTTTGATATAATTAATCAATTCTCTTTATCTTTCAGATTTACCAAGTAGAATTAATGTTCTAAGAGTCTACCAAATTTGACCTTCGAGATGCCATGGACAACGGAGCAAAAGATATTTATAGCTGAGGCATATTTTCGGCAGAAGTCTATCCACGAAGCTCAATTACAATTCAAAGAACGGTTCGGATGTCGTGAATTTCCTGTCCACGAGGCACATTTTCTGTTGTCAGGTCACGTAAACTCTAAGAACAACATCTTCTGGGGTAGCACACCCCCTGAGCACTGTCTGCAAAGGCCATTACACTCTGTGAAGTGCACTGCCTGGGTTGCCATCTCCAAACATGGCATCATTGGACCATTCTGGT
>Ga0210059_1003596_pt1 | contig 24861 bp, 16 predicted proteins | sample Ectturendosymbi2_FD_188042 | JGI IMG/M metagenome (GOLD analysis project Ga0210059, IMG submission 188042) | Ecteinascidia turbinata endosymbiont from Florida, USA - Sample 2 (SPAdes) (version 2) | ecosystem: Host-associated > Tunicates > Ascidians > Unclassified | place: Key West, Florida...
GACACCGGCTTACAATAAAGGCCAATGCAGTTGAGGTATAGTCTACTTACAGCAGAAAGAAGAGAGAAGTAAGAATTTTTCATATGTAAATTTGGTACATACATACCAGTTGGCAACACTGGTTGCGACTGTAGTCAGTTTGATCGATAGTTGCGGTGGAGCAGTGCGGAAATTGTCGACCAAAAGAAACAGTATCTCGTTATGGAAAAAGTATGACATTGTTGACAACAACGATTTACTGTCGTTCGCTATGACGACAGTTCGCCTATGTTATAACGATTTTCTTCGGTCTCTTGAAGTGACGCTATAAAGAGCAATTCTACTCCACTATGATTATTGCCACATTGGCCATGCATTCACGACAGGATGAATGGGAACGAAGCAATCGATGGCAGGGGTGAACGAAACTGAAAAGGGTTGCAAAGCACTGCAGTAATCCACGTTGTTTTATACGATATAAAAAGAAGCATGAGTGAAAAACAAGCATTGCGGCTAATGAAGTGTAATTTCGGGACTGTAGCCGTAACATGAGGCATTTTTGTGGTGTGAAAAGGGTAAAGCGTTTTGTGAACGTCCATTTGCATTGCAACGTCAGCAGCCTGAAAAGTATAAGCAATATGTCGACGTTGTCCCCCTGATAAAATTTCTGCGGACGCCCGTGGTCCCACTTGTAAGGGCTTTATTCAGTTTTGTTTCACAGGGCTCTTACCCTGTGAACCAAAACTGAATGAATTCGAATTTCTTTATCATTAGCGCTTTGTGCTTGTATTGATAAGAGGTAGTAAAGGAGAACAAAGCCGAAAGCTATGCAAATATCTTGGATGATTTTTGCAGCCAGTCAAACCAAAGATATTTTAACAGTTTTGTTTAAATTTGAGTAAAAACAGTCTTCTAGCTGTTGGTGACGAAAGATTCCATAACATGTTTTGTTTGTTTTCACGTTTTGACGCCAAGCTGCATGGGTTCAAACTTGGATATAGTCACTTTTGATATTGTCTATTACATAATAACAATTTATGTCAGTTTCTTGTGCTTCTTAGTGCAAGTTTTAAAATAAGCAAGTGGATGTCTTTCGTGGTTCAACAATGATTCAACAATTTCAGCTTGTCTTTACAACTTTGCACACACGCAAAATAGATACAGTATTACCCTCTTTCATGTTTCAGTGAATCTCCAATCCTTCATAAAGAAGAATTGTGTGTGAAGCAGTAAATCTTAAGAAGTTTTTTTTGCTTCACTTTCTAACTCTAAAATTCTATGATGAAACAGGTAACAAGCTTGTTTCAATACAAACCTCACATGTCTCTTAATTTGCAAACCTGGCAGGATGTTTTTCAGGTGGAGACGGATTGCTGGTAGTTGTCGGCGAGGTGCTTGGGACGAATAGACTGGTTATGTTGGGAAAGCTGTGCTAGTGGTTGTGGCAGGTACTTTATTCTTGAACATCGTATTTAATCCACGATATTTGAAAAAAACTTGCCAAGTACAAACATAAACTAAACTTGACACTCAATTTCGTGAATTTCATTTTTTTACCCTCTGACTTGATTGAAACACGTCTGTTTGTAAACGCTTCTAATTTATGGAGGCACCTAGCCAAAAAGTAGCACTGTTTTTAGGCCAGGTGCTTTATTTGTCTACATACGGCTCGCGCATTGCACAGGTATAGCCAGTGATGCCAAACCTTGAAGGAATTTAAGCCGATACAAAACGTTAAAAGAACTGAACGCTTCGTATATCTTCAAAAACCTCTGAAAACAGTTAAAATTTTTCTGCATTATCTGTTTAACTCAGGGGTGCACAACCTGCGGTCGTGCGCCCACATGCGGTCGTCGATGAATATTTATGCGGCCGTGCATACATAAGTCAAAGCGAAAGTTATGTGCAATGAACGAAACTCAAGGAAATAAAACTGGATGGGTATTAATTCAAACTATGTTTTGCTGTTGTATTGGGATACTTAGTAGAAAAAACTACCCAAACATTAGCTCTAGTGCGCGTCAGAAAACACTCGGAGATGCATTTTTAAAGATAAACTCCACATAACAATTTCATGGGTGAAGATTCAACGATTAATTATTTTATTCACTGCACGTGTTCCGTTGTACCCAGTCTGGAGGAGGAAAGGTCGCACCAGTCCTGATTACAACGTCAGCGCATCCGTAAAATGCTTCTTGTGGACCTATTCCCATGTTGCAATTTCCTTGGTCGCCACAGCCCAAAGAGTTTCCCATAACTTGATTGTGTATTGTGTAACGTCTTCATTCCCACACTCAAGGCGCTAGATTTTAAGCATGAATCGCAGTAACAAGGAATACACAAATACATAAAAGAAGACGAGGATATATTCGTGACGGTAGTAGAGAGTATACGTTTGATGCCGCTAATACATTGACTTTGATGAAATACAAAGATTATAAGACACATGCATGAATGACGCCATCACGATTATTGTAATGTAGTACTGCGATGGCTTCCAAGTACATCGATTTATAAATTTCCTGAGGGAGTGGAAGGCTGCGAAGGGCCAGGAATTATTTAGGCTGCAGACCCTCAAGGACGAAGCTGCTTAGAGTGTAAAGGGAACAGTGTATAACAGTAAGTAAAAGTCTTTTGTTCTGATTATAAAATGTAATATGTTCAATGCGGTTACATGGATTATTGAAGTAAAATGCGTTGTAGGCAAGGTCAAACCATCAGAAGAAACTGGTTTAAAGTTGTCACATTATACATTTACTGTTTTCACACATTTAAAAATATTCGCGAATGCTAGAGAGGAATTGCCTCAAAAGTTATAAACTGGTGCAGCACTGTAATGGTGTCACGGAATTTAGGCAGGTTGAAAACTAGGCGTACAATCATGCATTGCGGAAAAGAATTCGCTGTCAACGTACGTATGGGAAGTGGGAACGAAAATTCACAGTTCAGTAGGCACATAGTTTGCTTTACATCTATAGGCTAAAGGCATCCCACTACTTGGTTTGATGCCATCAATTTTGTGAACGCAACAAAAAACAAACGATGCAATGTATAAACGGAGATACTTCATTATTTGACAGTTTCCACTGTAACAGCGTTAAGTAATTAAATCAATCCACTTGGTTTATGTACACCAATTAATAAGAACACAAAGTATGTTTCTAGTAGCTGAGTAATACATATTTCTTATACTCTGCCGAAAAAAGTGCCGAACACGTTTAATTCTTTATTTCTGAAGGATTCTTGACCAGATTTCTATTCACTATTTTTTATCATTTTAGCACCTGAGTTCGATGAACATCTGTAACGAGTTGAGAATAGTTGTTAAACGTAGCAGGTAGCTGAGAGTTAATATATCTGTACATGAATTTGCTCACTTCAAGATTGTATATATCGTTTAGTTGGAGAAATTTTTGCGTTTTATAAATGGGTAGTAACTTTGTTAGTCAAAAGTTTATTTGTGTTTAAGCATCTCCATGGCGCGGTTTAAAACAACAGATATTGGCTGTACATGACATGAAGCTTCTCTTCCCAGGCAATAGTCCCACTGTGCTCGAGAGTTTATTAAGCTGTGATAGAACATACGTAATGCTTGGTTATTAACAACATAATGTTTAACTTTGTACATTACACCAACATATTTGGATATAGTACAACACAACTGTTTACAATGCTCTTCCCAAGTCAGTTTTTCATCTACAATTACACCAAGGTACTTGTAAGTCAAAGTTCTTTCAGTACTATTGCTGTTTACATTTATTACGAAGGATTCTGTGCTTATATGTTTGTCTGTAATCAGCATATATTTTGTTTTGGAAATCTTTAGTGAGAGTTTGTTTGCAGCTAGCCATTCCATTACTCTTGTCATTTCACGATTAACCGAGTTTTTTTATTTTCCCAGATTGTTGTCGCTCTGAACTAAAACTGTATCATCAGTGGAAAATATATAGTTTTCATAAATTTGAAGTTGGCTTTCGTACAAACCTGCAATAGCGAGGCTTGTAGAATGGTTGTTGCGAAAACCGTATTTTTGTTGACTCAACAAGTTGTTTCTGGTAAAATACTCGTTACGTCTTGCGTAAATGTACCTTTTCAAATATTTTTGAAAAGTATGTCAGAACTGATACCGCCGGTCTGTAATTAGTGGGAATTTCGCTATCTTCCGACTTAAAAATTGGTACTACTTTAGGGATTTTTAGATTGCCCGGAAAGACACCGTCATATATACTTTCGTTTATAACATTTGATAGAAGACGTGCCAGTAAGTATTTTGACAATTTCAAAACGCGCACAGGAATATCATCGTGCCACATGACTTTTAGAATCTAATCCGTTAATGAGTGTAAGTATTTCCTCAGGTGTGATTGGTGATAAAAAATACAATTCACTTGGCGTGGTAGAAGATCAATCAACTTTTAACCTTTAGCGAAAACTGGATGGGTTGTTTTTGCCAAAAATATTATTAATTAATGTCCAAGTTCTTTTTTAGTTTCTGCTGTTTTGGGCAAATTGCTCTTCGTAGTATTTGCGCTTAGCTAATTTCTTGACATGAGTTTCCTTCACATGGTTTCGGAATTTTTGTAACTTTCGAAATCTATAAGTAGTTTTGATCTTTTGTAAATGCGAAACAAATAGTCTCTATGTTTGATAGAAGAAATTATCAATTGTGTCATCCATGGCTTTAATTCAAGTTTATATTCCATTCTTGTGTATTTTCTAACAGGTATGTGTGCATCCGCAAGACTTTTCATGGACCTTACAATAAAATCAAATTTTTCATTAACATTCCATTCCGAGTATTGTATTGTTAACGAATCTAAAGTTTCGTCTAGATCGCGGTCAAAAGTAATGATATCAAGATTACTTGTATCTCTAAAGAATCTTTGTTTGACATCTCTTTTAAACCGAGCTTTACTCACAGTCAAATAAATTGGATAGTGATCACCAATATCATGCAGCATAATATAGGGCTTTGTTCCGGTGGATAAAAATTATTTGTATATATATGGTCGATACATGGCTATTTCGTTTACCACTCTGGTTGAACTGGCTAGCAGCCAAGACAGCATAAAGTATCTATATACTGTTGCATTCTGCTATCATTTGTTGCATTAAGTATATTTATGTTAATATCGCCAAGTGCATAATACGCATGGTTATTTTTTGCGATTTTTGTGATTGTTTCAGAAAATAATTGAGAAAGCTCATCTACGTTGTATTGAGGATGTCTGTAGTTAACACACTTGTGAAAACAACGCAAGATTGTTTCGATCAAGCAATCTAAAGAAGAGACACCGAAGCATAGCCTATTGACAGAGCACCATCTATTTCTGCTTGTTGCAGTTGGTTTACTTTAAAACTCTTTGGACCTACTGTCCACTACCTGAAAGCCTCCACAAAACAATGCACTGTCGTCGAAATTGTCTTTCACAAATGAGGCGTGCTTCTTTATGTCGGGGTCTTCCTTGAATCTCCACAAAGACGCTCGGCTCCGAGGCTCGAGAAAACATCCATGTAAAGACACGGAGCAGACGAAGGAGAAAGAAGCGATTGTTGCAACTGAGACAAAAAGGCGTTCTGCTGCTCATTGCATTCGCCCCTACTTGGCTATGCAAACAAGAAAATGCCTGGAGCAATTCTAGGCTTTTCTTAAAAAATGGATTACTTCTTTGCTCTTGTCAAGACAGACGTTTTTCTTGACATTTTCATCAAAATTGTTTTTAGATCTTCATCTTCAAGTTCATCGATCGAGTTTCGCGTAGAACTGAGGAATACTAGTGTTATAGAAATCTTTTCGAACATTTACAGAGCTGGGCGTTGAGCGACTCAGTCAAAACGTGCAAATGCAATCTTCTATTAGCAGCAAGAAAAAAAATGTCATGTGACTCTGTTTAACTGAAAAAACAACTGAAGCTCTGATAAATTCAATCATTCACCTCGAAAATGCCACAACTCGCACGGCTCACTACGTTTGCAAAATTGCATCTTAACGTAAATGGCTAACTTTAGTTTCAAGTAACCAATTAAATTATTTTAACATCCGCTGCATCATATCTTTTTATACTGAAAAGGTGTTTGGGGTACTGAAGCTGGTTGGAAGAAGCATTGTTTTAATACTTGACAAAAACTCAATAATTTATTATTTTTAACTTTAAAAAGAGATTAGAATTATTGCATGTCACATGGAATTGAAAGACAAAAAGAATCTACGTTTTGAGAACAACCTCTTTCAAATAATTTGTTCGAATATGGTTGTCAGAAAATCCTTTACGTAAAAGCAGGGCCGTCCCAAGCGGGGACCAGTGGTGCCCGCCCCTCCCATTTAAAATGTGCCCCGCATTTCATGTTTGGCCCTCGTTGCTGTATACGTCCAATATTGTATTCAAAAACTATGGCCCCCTTGTGGTTTTTGGCCCACCTGCTGCGAAATCCTGGCGACGGAAGTGCGTAAAAGCATTTCAGCTTACCGAGAAATCTCATGCTTATGGCGCTTTCAACCACATGGAGCAACAACACTTCGACATGAAGAATACTGTAAAAAGTCTGTTGCTACAGTTGTTATGTAGACTTTTACAGACGGCAGGTTCAAACTTGTGCTTACCTCGAATTCATTGCATTTCATTACATGAGTTTTTCTCTGTGCAAACAGTGATGGGTTGTTTTTCGACCCTTGTTCATGTTTCTTTACACCGCTTTTGAACATTGATATCATCTTTGAAAATATTTACTGATGGCAAACTTGTACCCGCGAGCAAACACGTGCGCATCCAATAATTGCACCACAAAACTGTTTCCAGCGCTCATGACAAATGCCAAGACTTTTGTAATACAATACCCTGGGCAGACTTTTCGTTATTTTTACAGCCCTGTAGTAAAAAATTATAAAAATTTCGCAGAAGGTTCAGTGTCAACGTAACTGTACGCATAAGCCTGTTTGTTTAATGTTGGCAACAATTTTTTTTTACATCAGTACACGAGTTGCGTTTGCAAGGTCGTTGAACTATTGTAAAATCAACGGTGCCACTTGTGATCTTTGTCTGAAATAGACAAGAGGATTTTGCCATAAATGGCTGTGACGGAGCGCGGTTATCGTTACATCAAAAGCTTAATTTATTTCACGATCTTGGCTTTTCAAAAGCTGGGTCGAGCGACACAAAAGGAAGCTTCAGTTCCCAGTGAAAACAGGAGAGCGAATATAATTTTTATCAGGATGTGCCCAACAAGGTTGCATAAATAACAGAGGTGTCTTTATTGCAAAACGCCCAGAAGTTTCAACCAATAGCGTCTCATCATTCAGTCACAGCCAAGCGAGTTTCTGATAAACATTGCGTTTACGTTGCGCTTGTGTATAGGCTCTTATCGGTACCTGGCAGTTTTTAAGAGGCCTTAACAAGGCGTTTATCCCATGACAGTGGCCCCAAATAAAACGTGTTCGAAGAATGTAAAAAATTAATGCGTCTACTGAAAAGATTCCTTTTTCAACAAAGAATCAATTGCTTTGATTTCAATAGAGAATATAGTTCCTATAAACCGGTAGGTCGTCCTCAGATTTAATTCAAACAGAACTATCAGCAAAGAAAAGAAGTAACGTATAAAAAATAAAGAAGTTACTGGAAATTACAATGTACCGAAGATAAATAATTATATATTTTATAATAATTGAAATATCGATTATTGTAATTTTTTGAAATATCAATTATTATAATAATTGAAATATCGATTGGAATCCAGCCAAGATTATGTAAGAATAACAAACAGATGAAACGCCAAATTCTTATATTTGAGCGACAATTAAGCAACTTTTGGAGTTCAATGCTCAGAGTTCTTTTTTCCGCTTAAATTTCTAGGCATACTGCAGTTAAAAGAAAATTATTGAATTAAATAATTCAGCGCATGAACTACTCATTAAAACTCAGTAGGGAACAGTGGTAATATAAGTAGGCAGTTGTCATCTAATCAACTACGCGGTTTTATGTATTCTTTCGTGGTGACCACGCAGCTGCAACATTTAAAACTGAATCTGACACATTTAACTCGACGCAACTGAACTTTCCGGATATCTAGGACTGTGCTTTGCACCTGTAAAAGTTCATACAAATCTAAACGAAGATTTTCGGAATGGTCCCATCTAACAGAGAAACTGCCCAAATACTCGACAAGTTGCACAGAAATGCATGGATTATTATCAAAATAGGTTGTATTTTATTAATGTTCCTGATGATGGCTTACCACGAAGCTGAAACGTTAAATAAAAAATGTTTTTGATATTTGCGGCTATATTGTTCGCAGTTAGAGTGTACAGCAACTCCGTGCATTGCATACCAAAGTACATTTGGTAGCCCAGGGGTGGCGGAACCGGGGGGGTGCATGGGCCTAGGACTCCCCACTTTGAAATTTCGAATTTCGCTTAAATAAGTTTAATAAGTTGAATTTTGCTAGATGAGTAGATAGAGGTTGCTGAGCGCTTATAAAACATTGCATAAAATTGCTTAAACATGCCGACAAAAGTTAATGACGTCGTATCTCAATGCTTGTGACGTCACAGTTGCTAATTAAAACTACAAACTTTTCCATAGCTCTTTGACGTGCACTTGTACCCCTCAACGTTGAAAAAGGTACCTCCTCCACTGTGGTAGCCACTAACGTATGCGGTGTCTTTCCTTTTCGGTAAAGCGGGAAACGACATTTCTTATGTCTTCCTTCAATGCAACACTGTCGATGAAAATTTATATATTTTCGAATCAATAGATGTTTTCATTGAAAGATCCCCGTATCACTGCTTAGTTAAGATCTAGTGTAGGCAATGAAAGGGCCAGGGGTTTCCCAAAGCAAGATACAGCAACTTTAATTATATTTCAAATTCGTAGAGACCTGGAAGATTGCTTCTATTACCTTCAACAAGCTTCTGTTGTTATTTTTGTCATGGTGTAATTTACTAATTTTAACCATTTTTGAGATGTAACCTGGTTTTAATTCTTGGGAAAACAAAAATGATTGTTTTTCTTCTTCTGCTACATTCGTAAAAGTTTGAACGGCATGAAGCAGACTCTTTGCTGCAAAGCCAGTTCCATGCTGCAAAGCAAGGCTTTTCTGCATCTTCTGCACGATTTAGCATCTTCAGTGATACCTTTTTACAAAAACTTCCCATTTTTTATAATATCTTTGAAAAGGACCAAAGATTGGCAGACATCTTTCCGACTACTCTTCACGTTTCCAAACAAACGTTCAACTACCTTCCTGTAAAACACATTCCTTGCATAATTCTTTTTTTCATAAAGGCTCAACACTCTGGAATTCTCTACCCACTTACCTTCATAGTTTAAGTTCACGCCAATTCTGCTCCAAAGTATCTGATTCATTCCTTACCAAAAAAGCTAATGCTTGGCATTTGCACGGTTGCAATACTAGCGAAACTGCTATCTTGTGTATGCTTCGTTTAGGACATAGTAAATTGAACATAGATGGCCGCTAGAATCAGATCTGTCAATGTGGTGCTATTAAGACTGAAGTTCACATGTTTCTTGAGTGTCCTTCCACCTGTGCGTCACGCCGAATGTTGTTTGCAAATGTCTCTAAGATTCTCGCCGAGGAAAATGTGTTTTCCTACTCTGAGTTTGCTGCATTGAATCCAGCTGAATTGGTCGAAATAGTTCTCTTCGGACACCCTAAGCAGTCTAAAAGTCCGTCATTGCGCTTGTTTAGACAGACATGTTTGTTTTTGTCCAGAAATACACCCTTTTAATATGACCTCACCGTTTGACACGTTTTCTGTTGTACTGTTTCATTTGTGTGTATGTGTGTCATTTTTTTTTTCTTTGTTAGTCTTTGCGTGCCAATGAGCTCTTCAGGCCTTAGCCTGCCTTCATTGGCTGTTTGTCAATAAGTTCAAATTCAATTTGCAGACAATTCTGGAATGACATAGGACTGTTGCAAATTACAGAAAAAATGCAAAAAATGTGAAACTCTTTTGAAGATTTTTGTTGGTTCAACGAAAAATCACAATGAAGGTTTTGAACTAGGCACGTACTCCGCATAAAAGGATTTCATTGCAACATGCATGGGAAAGTGCAGAGGAAAATAAAAGCAATTGATTGCCAGATGACGTGACCGCATTAAAAATGGCCCTTACTTTCAAGTATGAAAAAAGATTGGTTTTTAGGTTGCGATAAACTCATCCATAAACTCATCATAAGTATGACAACAATTAGAAATTAATAATTCCGCACTACCCAAGTTTTCGTTGTGTGCTCATGAAGCACTTTCTCAAAGTGTTTCAGACACAAAATCTACAGGCAAAAAGTTTTCTTTGTACTTGTCTATCGCTGGTAAACTTCTTCAATAGCTGTTTTGTTTCTCACGTTTGTTCGCTGAGCTTTGTTGAACTCTAACTAACCATGAAACATCCTCACTATAAATCTGCAAAATTTGTACTGCCAGTTCCGATGATTTAGGCTATGATTACATGCCCTTCAAATGAACCTCACGTTTTGCGTGGTCCGCTGTTGATTGCGATATGATTTAAAGCATGCACGCTGTTATCTTGCATACATTTTCCAAGTTGCATTAAAAGCTCTCGTTTTTTGCAGATATTTGCCTAAAATCAAACATAGGTTGAGAACCACTGCATTTGAACGCAGCCGGTCTTCGTTGCCTGACAGGCGTAAACAACTTGGACCAAAATCCGCTTCCCTGCTGGAACATTCCGCGTTTCCTTTTGACTTTCGAAGCAGCCTGCAACTTGTTTATTTAAAAGATCCTGTAATAATGACCCAACGTTCAGAGGGTTTAAATGCAAGCTTTAAGCCTTCATCCTCCACGTCTCTTGGTGTGCTACAGCAGTGCAGGCTTTTACTTCAACTTAATAATGTCTCACAGAGTCGGCCAACAATAATTTTTGAAGCTACCAGGCGCCGTGTTGCGCCAAAATTGTCACAAAGAAACGCTGCTTGAACATCTGGCGGTAAAGCAGCATCTTGGCAGTTGCTGTTTGAAATCGAGCGTTCCCTTTACATAAAGGATTGATCGCGAATTTTCGCAAGAGATATAAAAATGTTCAAGGTCTTCACTGTAATTTTCTTCAATGTTCTTATTCCTTGGCTCCAAGCAAACAGTCAAATTCTCGAAAACAGAAGCTGATCAGAAAATTTTTTCCATCTGTTTGCCTGTGTTTAACTTTACCACAAGATTGCAATTTGTCAGAAGCAACTTCGCAGCGTAGTTACGCCCTAACCACTGATCGTTACGTATGACAAGACATCGATCAAATCAGTCACAAAAATGCCAGGCATGACTTTCGTGTGAAAGCAACTCGCTGCAGGCAAACATTTCTTTGTTGTGTTGATGTTTTGTTTAGCATGATAAAGGCATATACACGAACTCACAAAAAAATCCACAAAGCTGGAAAAAAATTGCGAAACAATTTTAATATTCATCTGTGAAACAGATATTGTGGCAGATATTTGCATACTGACAGACATATTTGCAGTTCATGGATTTCACGCACTGATGAATTTCTACATGGTTTCCAGCTTCTCTGGAACTCAGGTTCCAGGCTCCTTTGTCTGTGCAAAAATAAACAAACGCAATGTTTTTCTGTAATACAGAATTCCCTCAAGGCAAGAAATGGCCTTTAGGACGCAGCATCACAATCACCCATTATGACGACTTTGAGCATCGCAATCACCCATTATGACGACGACCCACTATGCGTCAAAATGTTATACTGAGCAAATAGAAATAGGCTTGCGTAATTACTAACGCTTTCACACTCTTTGCCACAACACAGCAAATTTTGCTTTAAAAATTAAAAACACTCACCCCGCATTCGGGAGGAACATTATATGTATGGTCGCAGATCTGCCGATACACGTCATACACAGTGGCGGGTGGGCAGGGATAAACGTAGGGTCCAGCGCCTGCATTACCGCACGTGTAATAGGAGTTGCAGTCCAGCTTGTACTTTCCTTCAGGCTTGTTCTGTAAAAAATGTCGTTGACATATGCAAGCAAACCAACGCCTGAAATCACAGGTTTTGAACGTCGATAAAGTCTTCTTGTGTCCAGTTTGTGTTTTAAGCTGAAAACGCAAACTAATTGTCACATTCTCACGATAAAGAACACACATCCTTCGTGCGACGGGCGCATGTGGCAAAAAGACTTCTGTTAAATATTACTGCCTTAGAGCTGTGTTCATATTAAAACTTTGCTATTAAAACTTTTGTGATGGTCGTTTCTTTACCAGATATAAGACCAACTTTGCTAAAGTGTGTGGATTTATCTTATCCTGACTAAAACAGTATTTTTTTAAAGTTTGTTAAAAGTTTTCGCTCAACAAGCAACCTTATGACCCTTAAATTATTTGAAAGCTTTAGGCCGAAGGCATCAGAAAATTTTAGTTTTAAGTTGTTTTTTTTATTCTAATGCAATTTATCATGGTATTTTTGCAATAAGACGTTTCTCACGTACCTCCACCTGAGCTCCTTGATTGGACCAAGTTATAGTTTGGTAGTTTTCTTGATATACGTTGAGTTTTAATAACCCTATCCTATGCAACGGTGCTTTGGATATGTGTTTCAAAAGGTTGATTCCAATAAATAGTTTTTCAATTTTCAAATCGCAAACTTTTGACAAAAAGAAACAAACGATTGCTATTAGGAAGATTCAAAAGTCTGAAAACTTGAGTTTCACTTACGTTGCAGGAAGGTTCATTAGAGGATGGGGTCGATGTAGTGGTCGTGGTGGCTGATGAGGTGGTAGTTGTGGTGGGGCTCGCAGAAGTGGTTGTGGTGGTAGAGAGGGTGCTAGAAGGCGACAAGCTGCTGCTGCTTGCTGTAGTTGTCGTAGTTGTCGGTACCTCGTTCTTTAAAATGAGGCAAAACGAAAAATTACGCCATCCGCGTCATGCACCAATGGTCGTTGTTTTTTCAAGAAGTGATTTGCGAGTTGTATTGTTGCAAAAAATAATCTCACTTCAACTATTTCTGAAACATAAGTTTACTAACATACTGTATATCAAAAACCGATTAAGAAATATAGGTAAACGAAACAGACACCGTTTTTTTAAGCACACATTCAGAGCAAATACGAAAACGATAAATCGCACATTTCTCAAATTTACAAACAAAATATGTCAGAAGAATGAGGTTAAGCGTTTTACTAAATTTTGTGGTGATTTTGACTCATGTTAGACACATGAAGTTTGAACGCGACTATCCATTTATCGCATTTGTTGGTACAAAAAAACATGCGAAAGTTTTTAATGTTTAATTTGAGTATAATTGACATAATTTTATCAGCTGATCAAGAAGAACGATCCGGAGTTTTGCGTCTTTTTTGGTGGGCGGGGCCTCCGTTCCACGGTAATATGGTTTTGCGTTTCGCTGCCCGAAACTGCTGAAGACAATTGAATGAAGACGATCGCGCAAGCTCTTTTTTCAGAGAAGCAAAACGTTCCACAGAATCGAAAATGTTTTTTACCCATCCAGGGGGAGGAAGCGTCGGTTCCGATCCAATCGCAACGTCCGCGCATCCGTAAAACTCCTCCTGGGCCCCGCATCCAAGACAGCATCCTTCGTTGCTGTCGCAGCCCCAATTATTTCCTTGAACAGGCAGGTATTGTTAGTTTCGTAGCAGTGTTTTTTCACTTTTACGAGAAAAAATATTTCAAAGCACGGACAATTGGAAAAGCATTTACCAAACGGAGTTATATTTTCGGTAGAATGCGGCTTGGTATTGACAAGGATGAACTGAGAAATAGGTGCACATATTCATGAAACTGTCTTTTGAGTGTGTTCATTGCTCTTTTTTGAATAACTGTCCATCAAAAATGTTAACTAACTCTATTTTTGTACAATATGTCAAAAGCAAAACTCACTCCATTTTAATTTCATTGATAATTACCTGAAATTGTTGACAAAAACTGGTGCTTGTGATGCTATTTCTAAAGACAATTTGCTCAGGTTCTTTCTCTGGACCACACCCACTGCACCAGCACGCCCACTACATCACGCCCATTCTGCCTTGCGTTAAGTCACCTCAAATATACAGTAAACTCCATTCAAAAGTGAATGCTTTGAAATAAGCTTACATGTCGCTTTTGAAGGAGCTTTCCGGTTGGAAAACCTACGGGACAAAACCCAACAACGGCAATGACCTAATGACCTTTATCCCTCACCTTTTCAAAGAAGGAGTCCCGCTCTAACAGGGCAGCTGAGAAATATCGTTTTCACATTTAAGAAAGCGATTTTTGCAATTGACTTTTTTGTAAAGCTTTTTTATCACCAAACAGCAAAACCCAAAGAAAATTCTGATTGCTAAAATAATTACCACTGCATAAAATCTAACAAACAAACGATCGTCTGTTGATACTTGTTCACACGAGTATACTCGTATTACAAGAAGCAGTTGATATTTTCCTACGTGGAAAACCCAATCAACTTTTGAAGAGATCGGCTTTTTATGGAGAAATACCGCGTTATCAGATAATAGGATAAGTGCTAATATGATTGAAAAGTAAATAACCGTAACGTTTCCAATTCTTTACACGTATATATTTTCAAGCTATGACAAATTAATGCAGCATTTTGCTTTTAAGAAATCGTTTTAAATAAATGCCTGGGCCAGACGCCTATATCGAGGTCATGTTGCCAAAAAAGTTTAGACAAAGTTTGTTCTATCTTGGTTTGGTTTTCGATGTTTAACTTTTCAATTTATACTTTAAGCGCTTTGTAGTTTGCAGCATTTTTACTGCATGCAGTCATGTTCAGACATACCTGCATGGTATCTCCACTGTACAACGCATTGTGTGCAAGTGACATCTGGTGGAAGTTGAACTTTGTATTTGAATCTCCAGCCTTTGCTCGTTCCTCCTACTCCTTCTTGATCCGGATAATACTTTGAATCTCCAGCTTCTGTCAAAAGCAGGTGACTGCAAAAAAGGAATACAAAAATTAACCCAAGAGAGTTGCTCTCTTTACGTATGACAGCGAGTTGTCTGTTCGCAATGTCCAACTACTTTTAATAAGTTGGGACTGGAACCTCGCAGTGGATTGCCACAGTTTAAAACGGTCCATTGCCTCAACTTGTAAAAAAGCACGTGATTTTGATTTGAAAAAGCACGTGGCTTTGCTGACTTTTATCTATGGTTTAAAATGTAGGTAAAATAAGGATAGTAATAATTGTTTTGTAGTGGCGTTTTTAGATGTTGCTACTACAAGTTTTTCAAAATTTTGACTTATGTGGAACTGGTACCTACAGGTAATATATTGCCCTCTTTGTTGACACAAAAATGCTTTGAGATATTAAAAAAGTACATTCTCAAGTTCATGGTTTTGAAACGGTAGTCTGAGATCTCTCTGAGCTTTCACATGCTCGGCAAAATTTTCACTCCCCCTAACTCTGGTTGCATTATTACCTCAAAAGTGTAGACAACATTTCGGATCACTACTCTAAACAAGATTGCAAGCGTTCTTGATGCTTTTCTCTAAGATAACTATTTGTTGACTCGCATGTTCCCCATTTTCATGAGACAACCTAGCAACGACGCTTGTGAAGTGCTGCACAGATGAAGCTCTTCGATTCAAGGTCGGTCGGTATTTTCAATTAACAGGTTATGGCCCACTGTTTTCGTCTTGAGACGGTTTCCAATTAAGTATGCAGCGCAGTTAATTGAAAAAGTGTTTAAGTATCAATTGCAATTTAAAACAAATAAAAGCAGTTGGCCACAATTTGATTCATCAGATAATAATCAGATAATGAGTTACAAGGATGATACTACCAAGGTGGAATCGATATTTCGAATAACATGAGTTTGATTGGAAGCAAAAATGCACACACCGACACGGTGTTCTTTCCTTTGGAACTAAAGCCGATATACGTCTTTGCACCAAAAAGAAGGCAGATCAAGAATTTCCGTTCAGCCGTCAATGAACAGTAAAGGGCTGCAGAGCAGTTAAATTCGTGGACAACGATATGAAAGTGAACCAAACGTTTTGAGTTACGCAATGACCGTTTGCGTTGGAAAAGATCATATCAAGTCGTTGCTGCAGCACACAGGTGTTTTTCCAGGTCTTGTTTGGCAAAAGACGAAATTGGCTTCATCACATGACAGATAAAAGAAAGTTTTGGAAAATGAAAGGACAACGTGCAACCTTTTTGATATTATGTTTATGTATATTTACTTAGGTAAATTTGTCTGCATGTTGACCTTTCATGACAAAAGAAATGAATAAAAGCATACCGAACAAACGTTTACGTAGACTTCGGCATGCTGCCCATTATATTGCGGCATACCGGCATTCGCAAGTTATTTTTCCTCAGTGAAGTTTGCATTTTTGTTTATTGTATTTTCGTACGTAGAATTCAGTGGAGCTGTCAGCAAAATGTACTAATGTGTATTTCCTGGAAAAAAGCTGTTTTCCTGACGACGTCAAAATAAAAGTCAACTTTCTACCTCACCTGTTCAGGCACTCCTGCGTGGCTGGAACTTCCGGAAAATTCTGTTCACACAACCTTATTTCGAAAAATCCAAGGTGGTGGGCGGTGAGGTCAATCGTTATGTCCATTAAACTTCCTGCAAATAAATGGTTTATTCAAAACTTTCTGCAAACTACTCGTAATAAATGCGTTTTTTGTTCGGCGCTTTTCCACCCAATTATTTGCTGATATTTCCATGTGAGAATGGGAAAAACAGACCATTCCCTCCAAACTTCATTATTTGCATCTTGGTCCAAACAACGCTTGCTCAACGTTATAGCAGGTGTGTGGCGCAAGTGTATGAAGATACCAAGACCGCACCAGAAACTTGAGCGTGCCCCAAGCAACTTACGACATCCAAGACAGTCGGTCTTTTTTTCCGGTTTGGGGATAAATTAGATAAAATGTCAGAGCAATGGAAAGAGTCAGTTTTCACTCTTTTCTTCGTCAATTATCTTATATAAACATGTTTCCCTGTTTGTAATAAGCGATTTGACCAAGTTTCGCTCAGTTGAATGTTGGGTAAGCTGCTCATTAAATTCGGTGTTTTATTCTAGACCAGTGATTCTTAACCTTTTCAGCCGCGGGTACTCCTAATTCTAAAGATTTTGGCTTGGTGACCCCTTGTTTGCGCAACTTACAAAAGAAGTGCACGATGAAAGAGCAAATGCCACTGTGATAAACCAATTAAATTTTTTACTTCGACATTCAGAACAATTTGGCAATCTTTTGGGGATCCCGGATTTTTCGCTGAAGACCCCGTTGCCCCGTTAGGAAACTACTGTTATAAAGGGACACACGTAGATTCACTCTTTCAGCCACATTTATTTCAAGTGACTCTTTGAAAGTTTTATTGAAAAAACAAATTTCTTCTCAATTTCGTCACTTTTACTGTAGCTCTTGAGTTTCTAGCGACAACGCGTTTCGAGCGTGAACGTGTGCTGTATCTTTGTGAAGTATTGCAAGGATGAAGCAAATAAGAATGTTCTTCGAAACAACATGAGTAGCAAAAAGAACAGCATTTTTCGAAGAATGTTCTTGTCTGACAAAAATACAACATGTTGACAAGTTATAATGTTGCAACCTCTCCGCCGGCGTTGCGTTGAATGTGCGATTCACCACGAACGGGATGTGCGCGAAGAACAACACCGATATAAATGTGGCGCGAACAAGCAATAATAGAGTGATCTCGTCGGGTGATCCCTATTGTTGCTTGCTGCCACTGTGTGAAGCATGGCGCACTTGCCGCTCGGGCTTTCCGATCGCATCAATAATTATAATTACCCTCACTCGGGGCCTGCTAAAGGTTAGTTGCCCTAAGTTGTTCTAATTGGACACAGTGTGCTCTTTCAAAAGAATGTCCTTCTTTTACTGAGAGTATTAGCATATGAATCATAGGAGCAACGACTTGATGAGCCGGTTAATGTCTGCTTTTCACACATTTTTCAGGAAGGATTGGTTTGTGACACATTGTGAAATCCGTACGGGCTTGACCTCTGAATTTGTGGAAAGCCATTTTTTCTAACTGATTTTCTTTATTGTCGTAAAAATCGTTAATATTCGCATTGCGAGAATTGCTAATGTACACAGATGATTCTACGCTGCGATTATCACATAACATAACATGCAGTGTTCAATGCAGCATGACAAGCTTCTGCAAGGTAGAAAACTTGCTTTGGAATGTGATTCCCTAAAGATTTCCAATGCTTAAATCCCTAAGATACGTCTTTGCTGGCAGGATATCTTGTTTAAGCACCTATTGCAAAATCAGTTTGCGTTTCGTTGAAAAAGACTATACTTGCAATATATTGCTTTTGTGGTGCCTTTTAGCCACGCTTGGTAGGCGTCCCAGAAAAAATGTTGAAATTTCCTCCGAAATGCACAATCCTCTTACCTTGGGCATATTTCCGGACGATAATACCTTTCCCATACTTTCCCTGCGCCTCGTGTTCGCGTTCTCCATCCCAGGGGTCGCCGCAAATGCCGCAGCGGCCTCCGTGGTTTTGCTGATGCTGCAAAAATGCGTCTTAATTGCGTTGTTGCTCCTTGTTTTAAGAGAATCTTAACACTTGCCGATGCCAGTTTGATCACGCTTACCACTTAACAGAGAAGGGAACTAAATGCGTTAGCTAACATACGAAACAGGTGAAATAAAAGCAGTAGCTATTTCAACACAAAATCGCATTTCATCGTACGACGCATTCCACGCAATTTACCTGGAAGCCACCACAAAATAGTTCGTTATCGTTGTAGTTCGGTTCCACGATTGACGCATATGGAATGATAGCCGGATCGGTATTCATGAATCTCCACAAAGACGCTCTGCTCGGCGGCTCCATGAAACGTCCGTGTGACGCAACAGAGCAAATCCAAGAAAATAACGCGGTTGCCGCTGCTGAAGCAAACAGATTAGAAAATCGTCCGTTTAAAAATTGAGTAATTTGACAAAATGCAAATTCGAAAAACATTGAGACGAAAAAGCATGCTTCGCATAAAAAGCTTCTGCTGGTTTAAGCAGATATTATCGGGTCTACATTATTAAGCAGCGTGTGCTTGTTTCAGTGACGATTTTACGGACGCAGGTTTTGTCGGAAGCGAAAAATGCTGATCAATCAAGTGCAAATATCATTTGTTACAGAGACTAACAACAAAGCTTCGTTTCTAACACCGGTTGGCGGTGAAGTTTTGAAAGCTGTAATCGCTTAAGTTTCCAAATTCGAGCGGCGATGCTTTTGTGCAGGCCACATCGAACACTGTTGCAGGCAACATCGAACACAACCGTTGAATGTTCAAGAAAGAAAGGCTGTTTACTTCATAAGCAATGCCTTCACCGTTTAATTGAATTAATTTTTTCTGTAAATTCAAGCTTACCAAAAAGTTTCATTTCAGCGCTTTCTTCTCCGAGAAGCAACACCGATACTTTGAAGAATGCTGCCCAAGTACTGTACGGTATCTGCGCAAGACTTCGGCCTTTTATAATGCGCTGTATTATGAAATTTACCTCGGGCGGACTGTTTATCACTTGTTCAGCGATCCAGACAAGTTCAGATTTCTGTAAACACCGGAATCCATAATACTCTTTGATCTTGGCCTGGAACAATAGGAAATGTTAGTCATGAAGCAAATAATAGACTTGGCAGTTGGTCGATTGATCTCGTCCTAGTTTGAAACATCGTTCAGAAAATGTCGTGAAAAATACGACGGAGGTTTACTTGAAACGTTTGCGTTTGCCATCGAACTGAACAAATATTTTGAAACTATAACGTTGCCCATGCTGTAAATCAAATTACAAAAGGAGGGGTTGCGTGCATGACTTGTGCAAAAAAAACGAAGTTTGCTTGGAGCTTTAATGCGCGGGTGGTTTACTTAACAGCTAAAGATGTAAAATCAGTTCTTTGCTCAGTGACACACGGTCATGAGACACAAACATGGTGGCATGATCGTGAAACTTTTATGTGCAGCAAACCTCAGTTCAAAGTGCCCGTTGGTAAGAAATTTGTTTGTATTTTCTCGAAAGCATAAACAAATGCGAAACAATCAAGCTTTAGCGGAAACTAGAGGTGGGTTGTTCGTACGAGATCTTTGCTTTATGTACTCTGTAAAAAGTTGTCTGATTGAGATTAGAGCTCGACACTGTATCATATACAGTATTAGACTGAATTGCTATCGCCAGCAACAAGCATTGAATAAATTTTACCAATTGGACAAAAATTATTTTTAATGCTAAAAATGTCTTTAGTCTTTGTTTTTTACACTGTTGATATTTTTTAGCAAAGTTTGCTAGGAACTGATATTTGTTTTAATTTTCCAAGCTTTTTCTGAATAGTTACAAGTCGCAAAACTATGACGACGTTTTTGCTCCTGACCTTCGTATACGATTGTTTCAATTGTCAATGAATTGGGTCGAAGTAACTGCTGACATACCCAATGCTTCCTCGTTGTATTTGCAGCCAGAGATGCACCGGAATTCCCTTCTGGACTTAAATTTAGGATGTATTTCAGATTCCTGCCAGAACTGAGCGGATTGGTAAGACAGCAATCGATCCGATGAGTTTGAAAAAGGTACCTTAACATTTGAAAAGTTAGAGAAAAACTCAAATTTTCGATTTTCCAGAAGCGATTATCTGGCAAAAAAGCGATTTTTGGCGAAATTCTTTTCACGCTTCCCTGTTAGCTTTTTCGAAACGGTGTTTTGGCTTGGACTACATCTGAAGATCCCAACTAACAAAAAATTCCAACCAAAGTCATGAATGTTGTTTTTTGGAAAAATGTTTGGGTCAAAAATGTAGCTGCATAACTTCATTTTCGGATGACGTCATCGATGCCTGAGAAAAATACAAGGGCTAATTCGTTTTTCTTTAAATACACCAGGCGGAAATCCGCATCTTTAGAACCCCTGATTGGCCTTCTAGCGTTGGTGGTTGAAACGTTTTGGGGATTAGCTAATTAATTATCGGCAAAATCTTACATAACTTCATTCCTCTCAGTGTTTTCAATTGAAATTTGGTGGGATGTTTTAAGACACCAAATGACACATGTTCGGCGATTTTCAGACTTTCGTGTCTGTTGATTGGGTACAATTTACCCTTCAAAGACACAAAGGGGGTAACAACAACCCAAAAAGTTTTGGTTTACACCGTGTTACTTCCCCCAAACAAGTAAGTTTATTTTTTTCAATTTTTTCGCAAAGTTGTGGTCATGACTGACATTTTTTTGTGTAGAAATTTTATTTCCATCGCAACGTGTTTGGTTGCCGCTCCACAGACACGATTTTTTTGGCAACGTGAGAAACGGGTTTTCCCCCAAAAAGACGTCACAATAAGGTCGCAAGTACGTACAACATACCTCAAAATGCGTTGCTGTCTTTCAAATCCGAGAATGTCTTCAATCACCTTCTAGAGCAGGGCTTCTTAACCTGGGGTGCTGAAATCAATTTCAGGGGGTGCCGGGGAAGGCCACATATGTGGCGGTCAAAGGTAAAAGGAGTACGTTTGGACAAACGTATTTTTACAGCATATTTTAACACTTCATCGACCAGCGTACGAGTATATCCGTATTTGCCAACCGATGCCTACCGGCTACGTAGGCCTATATATACGTAATCCAGTCCAAATCCGGTTTGATTTGAAAAAGCCGATCGAAATTCGAACGCTGCTCGCATCCGAAATGGTTAGGCTAGCTGGCTGTGTCCAAGAACGTGGTAGGCTAGCTTTGGAAAGGTGCAATTGCGGTGTAAGGTCAGTTCAGGACATTGCTGAGACTCGTAATTCGTCCTGGTCGTCAAGTTGTTAGAATTTGAATATGGGGATAAACTTTATCTTGATTTTCGTATGTGCTGTAGCATAGTGATAAAAAACACTTGATTTGTACGAGCGTTCCACACTTCAATATTAAATCAGCATCACAAGCTTTGTACATTAATGGTGCTAACGTTCGGTTGTGTATACATTTTTTAAATTTCGATGGATGTCTAGTGAATTTCGCAACTCACGATCTGGCACCGCGGCTCCAGACAACAGTTGCATAGTAGCAGGTAGCAGCACAACACAGTCTTTGTGTTCCGGTAATAATGGTAAGCTTCATCCCAATTTCTTTTCTTTCAACTTTCTACTGAAATCTTGCTGAAGGAATTTATTGCTTTTTTGGCCACGTCCATATCTTAACATGTCAAAATAAACTGAAATGAATGATTGGCTGACTATATTTAGTGCACACCTTTATTACTTATTAAGCAGAACTCTCCGGTTGTTGAGTCCGGCTTCAGTGTGGGATTGATCCTCGAACCTCGGGAAGGATGGATTGTGACGTCATCGATGTTACACTCCACGCCAGACGAATCGGCCAAAGAGTGCCATGTGCATGGAAGTCACTTATAAGTGCCGCTTGCTTGGACTTTCCCTTCTCCTTGCTTTGGCCGTCTTTGTTCACATGCAGCAGTCGCTCTAGCGTGACTGCTACATCTCTTTCCTTCCTCGAAGTCTTTGGATTGCCCACTCTCTTCTCTTTGAACTATCTTGCCAATTGATATCAAGAGTCCAGCCAGCTCCGATGACGTGAGTGTCATGCTTGATTGGGCTTCGGTACGTTGAGCCTTTGTCTTCTTTATCTCTTCATCTCTTTCTCTTCTTTTGGTTGCTTTTTCCATGCGACCCACGTTATCCATCCCAGCTCCTCAAGGAGGTGTTCCTTATCGGGCACCATTGAAGCGGAACTCCCCGGTTGTTGAGTCCTACTTCAGTGTGGGATTGATCCTCGAACCTCGGGAAGGATGGATTGATGGATTGTGACGTCATCGATGTAACACTCCGCGCCAGACGAATAGGCCAAAGAGAGCTCTAACTTCCATGTGCATGGAAGTCACTTACAAGTGTCGCTTGCTTGGTCTTTCCCTTTTCCTTGCTTTGGCCGTCTTTGCTCACATATAGCGGTCGTGCTAGCGTGACTGCTACGCTTATAACCAACGTGAATAAATGTGTTTGTTAGATTTTTCATCTGTTAAGCTTTTTAAAACCTATTTTCTTATTTTTTATGGAAAAAATGGAAACGTTTTCCATGGTCAATACACCAATTGGCAGAATGTTGATATAACTTAATTAACAAAAATGTTATTTATTTTGTCCATAGGTTTGCGTGATTCTACAATGCCGAAAACACGCAAATGGAATGACGAATATGTCAGGTATGGCTTCACTGCACTTCTGGATGATCTTGGAGGACCAGACCAAGCACAATGCATGGCCAGTCATTTTATTATTTGCAACTCTAATTTGAAGCCTGCTAGACTCAAAGAGCACCAGGCGAAACATCCAGCAACAGAACATGAACAGACTCTCCAGGCTATGCAGGCTAAAAGGGCTAGATATGACCAAAGGGGTACACTACCCCAAATTGGATTCAAGCCAATGCAAAAACCACTTCTAAGAGCTTCCTACCAGGTGGCATACCAGTGCATGAAAGTGAAGGCTTCACATTCAGCTGCGTCAAAGAAGAAGGTGCTCTGTCAAAGAAGAAGGTACCAGATATCATAGTGAAGCACTGTTTTCTCCATCGCCATGCTTTGGCGGCAAGGACATTGCCGCCTAACCTGAAAGATGTTCTGTCTATCTGTGTGCAAGTTGTAAATTTCATCCGTGGTCGTCCTTTACAGCACAGGTTGTTCAAATTATTCTGTGAGGAAGTGGGAAGTGAACATCAAGTTCTTCTCTTTCATACAGAAGTGCGGTGACTCTCCCGTGGGAAAATCTTGACCCGTATGGCTGAGCTCAAAGATGAGATTGCAATATTTCTTCGAGAATATCAGAATAATTGTGCGGAAAAATTCGAGGACGAAGTCTTTATCCTTTATCTGTCCTATCTGGCAGATATTTTCAGTCATTTGAATGATCTCAACATTTTCATGCAAGGCATGTATGCTACTTATATTCTTTGCACAGAGAAGATCGAAGTCTTCAAGAAGAAGCTCGCGTTCTGGAAGCGTCGAGTTGAAGGAGGAAGTATGGGAAACCTTACAATTCTTGAAGAAAATTTGGAAGATAAGACAATCAGCCCAACGGTTTTAGAAAATATTGTTACTCATCTATCGCACCTTGAAAGTACCGTGGAAAAGTACTTCCCCCATGATTTGACATTCCCAGAATGGATTCAGCAGCCCTTCTTGGCAGAAATGAGTGATGCTGACAACCTGAAGGAGGAATTTATAGATTTGCAAGAGAACCAGGGTTGCAAAACAAAATTCCGCGCATTATCTCTGCCTCAGTTTTGGTGCGATCAGTTGGTTGCATATCCTGAACTGGCGAGGGCAGCGCTGGAGATGATCACTCCATTTCCAATTACTTACCTGAGCGAGAAGTCATTCTCGACAATGCTGTTAATCAAGACAATTGTCCGGAACCGTCTTCATGGAGGCCTGTTACACGACATGAGGGTGGTTCTGGCAAACACAATGCCACGATATGAAAAACTAGTTGCACATAAGCAAGAACAAAAATCGCACTGATGAATGTATTTTAAAATGAGTTTGTCCATGAGCTTTCCTTTATTTTCTTATTGTTTTTGTCAATGCTATTGTCATAATTGCTGTTTTTGTTTTGGAAAATGAACCAAGCATATGATGAAGGTATAGCCTACTGCACTTGTTTTTATCGTTATATTAATCAGATGTTAGCCAATGGTAGGGGGTGCTAGACTGCTTAGGCGTGACCAGAAGGGGTGCTGAGGTAGAAAAAGTTTAAGAAACGCTGTTCTAGAGCAATCCGTTCGCGAGTTATGGCAAATAATAACTTGAAAAATCACGATCGTGCCTTCGGTAGGCCTTAGAGTAGAGGTTCCCAACCTTGGTTACATATACCCCTAGGGGTACATTTACCTATCCGAAGGGGTACATTTAAGATTAACAATAGAAAAGAAATAT